>JAANMY010000099.1_pt1 | contig 110380 bp, 109 predicted proteins | sample 7279691 | NCBI WGS metagenome assembly JAANMY01 (sample SAMN14094543, study PRJNA606508) | bioreactor metagenome | isolation source: A lab-scale SPAN reactor treating ammonium-rich wastewater day 388 | place: Ireland: Galway | collected 2018-02-07 | reverse complement strand
CCTGCAAAACGCCATTTGCTCGAAGCACTAAGTCTCCCGCATACTCACTCGGTGTGGTGCCGCGCGGGACAAATACTGTAACCCAAAGTTGTTTAGTGCTCTGGCGGGGAAGCGAAAATGCCTGAAACGTTTCGGTATCTCTAACCGGAAATATATGAGCCTTCGGGAGAATCTGATCACTGTTAATATTACGCTGATTTACCCACTCGGTAGCGGTGTGGTTCCCCTTGTCCAGTTTTATTAGATTGCGCTCTGTTCCAATATCGATGGTCACAAGTGAATCGTCTTTCAGTAAAAGCTCAGGAACGAGCTTCTGACGGAAATCAGTTGGAGCGACTTTTCCTATTTCATTCCAGGCATAATAACTTTGAAACCATGGTTTCACGATTTTGATATCTACATTCTCCGAAGGAATAATTTCCCCACCGCTAAGCGCATAGAGGTCGGAAGCCGTTACGGTCAGCCCACTCATGTCACGGTTTGGGGAGCGCAGAACAAAACTTCCCGGCTCAAATTCACCTCGCGCAGCTGATAGATTCAAGATGACGGACTTGTCCCCCGGCAGCGGATATGTGGACGGCAATATTGGAGACTTACTGATAGGTGAAACAACATGAACCAAGAGTTCACCTAAATTGGGAGATCCCATCTCACGTTCGTCTCCAACTCTAACGCCTGTCGGCACCTCTGGAGCAGATGCCTCGATAGAACCTTGCAGAAAGATGCATAAGAAGCATGGGATGGTAGTCCAAATTCTCATTCTTAGGAATCTCATACCTATGCCTATACGTATGGATTTTTTCTCATGACACGAGAGGGAATTGGATATGGATGATCCACGCATTAACGTAATGTGTCTTTGACTTGAATACCTCAGATATGAAAATGTGTTAATCCTCATAGCAACCCATAAACTCCATCGCGACACTACGGGATTTGGCCAGCAACTGCACGCCCAAGGATTAGGTCGCTTAGAAGTATTTAGAAGGCTCGCGCTTTCCCCAAGGTTGCAACCCATACCATATTTCTTCCACCAGGTGTGAGGGCCAAATGGCGCGTGGAGCCTCCTGCCACCCGTTTTTGTCGCAGCCTGGAACATTGTTCACTTGCCGCCTACGTAGTTCCTGCTTTTCTTGGCGATACGTGGTATTTCGTCATTGACCTCGGCTGTAGACGAAGGTACTGTGCCCTCACACATTGGGAACCTCCACAGAGCCGAACGGACAGGGTCTCTGCATGATTGTTCAACCGAGATGGCGCTCAGAGGTCACGCCTTGCGTGTGACGCTTTCGTTCAACCCCGACGGCCTGCCGCAGGGACTCGCAGCTCCTGCCAAGGCGCTGGCCGCCGGCCGTCCGGCCGATTGGTGGCATGGGGCACGGGAGCGGGGCCTTTTCTCCCTCTTCCGCCTCCAACAACAACTGGGCAGCCGCTGGTTGAGCCGAGCTTTTACCCTACAAGACGTGTCAGCTTCCGCGTTCTGCCGCAGCCCCTACCCAGTGCTGCCCTCGCTGCCTTGGCAGTTCACCATGGACCGGGCGTCGAGTGAGGCGCTCTTGAACGGGGCGCTCTCGGTGTTTGGATGCCCCTGGCAATGGACGGTCGATGGCTCCTGCTGGCATCAGGCTCCCGATACAGGGCAGACCTGGCCACGGCAGTTCTTCCATCACATTCCAGTTCACACAGGCAATCCCTACGGCGATGTGCGGGTGGCGTGGGAACCGTCGCGGCTGCAACACCTCGTGACGCTCGCGCTGATGGCCCAAAAGGCGGAGCCGACCGTCCGAACCCGCGCCGTCGATGCAATGGAGGGGCACCTGTTGTCCTGGGTTCAGGCCAACCCGCTGTTGATCGGTATCCATTACATCTCGCCGATGGAATGCGGGCTGCGCGTCTTGGCCGCCTGTTATGCGCTGGATCTGGTTCGCTCTTGGCTCCAGCAGCCACAGCCGGTGTGGACCGCCTTGCTCACGTTGGTCGCGGGACATGCGGAATTGATCCGCCGGCGTCTGTCGCTTCCATCGCCGCCTCCCCATGATACCCTCGCAGGCGCTGTGGCCTTGATCCATGCCGGCCTGCTGTTTCCCGAACTGGAGGGCGCGGAACGTTGGGTGGCCTTCGGCCGATACCTCTTGGAAGAGGAAACGCCTCGCCATATCAGTCACGATGGCGGAGGGCAGGAGCAGGGGTTTGGTTTTCTGCGCTTCAGCACGGACCTTTACGGACTGGTGCTCTCCCTGCTCGATCAGCGTCAACTGTCGGTGCCGGAACGCATCCGTCACGTGTTCGATCGCAGCCGCGCCTTCTTGAACGAGTTTTGCCCTGTCACCGAAGATCGGTTACCGCCTATCGGTGACGGAGAGCACGAAACCGCCCTCTCCACTTATCTCCGTTTCCCGGCCCCCAGCACCGCGCGCGCGGCGGGTCTGACCACGTTTCACCTCTCCGGTTACTCGATCATCCGTGGGCGAGACCTGCAACGGGCCGTGTTCGACCACGGGCCGCTCGGTATGCCGCCTCGATTCGCGCATGGTCACGCCGACGCGCTCTCCCTGCTCCTTCATGTGGGACTTCAGGATGTGTTGATCGATCCCGGCACGTTCACCTACCACGGCGATGCCCAGTGGCGGGCCTATTTTCGCGGCACGCGGGCTCACAACACGGTGACGGTGGACGGCCTGGACCAAGCCGTGCCGGAGGGGCCGCTGGCGTGGTCGCAGCCGTTTGACACGCACCTCATTTATAAGGACGAAACGCCGGAGGGCACAATCACCGTGATTGCTCGGCACTACGGGTACCGGGACCGGTTAGGGGTGACGCATCTGCGCGGCGTGTCATACGATCCGGCGGGAGTGTGGATGATTTGGGACTGGCTCACGGGCGACGGGACGCACCACCTTGAATTGAATTGGCATGTGGGCTGCCGACCGGTGGCAGTCGAGGGGGGCTACCGGCTGGAAGGCTTGGATCGCCCGCTTCTGATGACGATCGAAGGCGGGACGAGCCGGCTCTATGAAGGGTCGCTCCAGCCGATCGCGGGCTGGCGCTCCACCGGCTATGGCACGAAGGAAGCGATCACGACGATCCGCGTTGAACACCACGGGCCGCTCCCCCATGAATTCATGACCCGCATTCGGTTCCTGTAGACATCTGAAACCGACCCTATTCCGGCTCGACCAACTGCCAGCCCTGTTTTCTTACACAGCGCTCCGTCGCTTCGAGAATCAGCAACTGAATCCCCTGCTGCAATTTGGGGTCACGCAAGGCGTCGGCCTGGCACTTGTTATAGTCCTGAGCGAACATGTCTTTGGGCTTGGTGGGGTGAACCCACTGGGCGCCGCTGCAGCCGGCGAACCAGACGACGAACAGCACAGCGGAGAACAGGCGTGTGAGGACGGTCATGGAAACCTCGTGGGTGTGCGTAGGGTGAACCGCCGAGTTGGCGCCCGAAGATAAACTGCCTGGACGAGGCTCGTCAAGCGGTGAGGCAGCGAGGGTCTATGACGAGGAGCGTCCTGGACGGCCTGTTCGAAGTCATTCGGGGAAGCCTGTATGGATGATGGCTTCCAGGGCGGTGGTCAGTCGATCGAGTTCTTGCTGCATGGTCCCATAGAGGACGGACATGTCGTTTGCGACGCCGCTTCGTGCGGAATGTTCCAGCTGCTTGGCCGCCTCCACCATGGGAGCCGCGCAAAATTCCATGGCCGATCCCTTGAGCCGATGGGCTTCTTTGGCCAATCGTGGGAGATCGTGGGCGTCGAGCGCTGCGCGAATGGACACGATGTCCTGGACGGTGCGCTCCAAGAACATGCCTGCCAGAGTCAGAAAGAGTTCTTTGTCGCCGTCAAGCCAGTTGAGAGCGGCGGGCAGGTCCAAGATCGCGGCATGCTCCGACATCACCGGTGACTCCTCTGTGCCGCAGGCTGTTCCACCATTTCGAGGCCCACGAGTGCGACATCGTCAGGAAACAGGTCGCTGCCCATCCACTGACGCGCGGCGGCAATCGTCTCCACCAATCCCTCGCCGAGTTTGCAGGTCCGATGTGCTTCAAGGGTGGTTTGCAGCCGTTCTCGCCCCCACAACTCGCCTTCCTTGGAGGGAGCCTCATAAATCCCGTCACTGAACACATAGAGGCGATCCTGCTTGTGGAGTTGCATGGTGGCGGTGTGAAAGACGGACTCGGGATCGAATCCCAACGGCAAACTGGCAGAGGACAACCACCGGGAGCCACCCTGGGGTGACTGGAGAAACGCGCCGCCATGCCCAGCCGCCGCATAACACAACGTGAAGGACGTGAGTTCGAGGCGGCCGACCCACAGGGTGAAGTATTCGCCGTCCAGAGTCAGGGGAAACCGGCGGTTCGCCTCGTTCAGGATTAGGCCGGGATCATAATCGCCGGCCACCTTCACCAGGTTGTCTTCGCTGAGGAAGGTCATCAGGCCGATTGCCCTGAGTGCCGCGGCCACTCCATGGCCCGAGGCATCGAGCATGTAGATTCCCACGTAGTCCTTTCCCCAACGGCTGATTTGAAACAGGTCCCCCCCGAGGGCCAACGACGGTTGATAGGCCCACTGCATCGTACACCCCGGTGCCGGTGTGCCGGGCTGCGGGAGGCGGGAGCGGACGAATGCGGCGGCCGACTGCAATTCCCTTTCGAGTTCGGCTTGCTTTGCGGTTAATGCACGATGGGACCGATCGAGATCATCCCGCGTCTGTTCGATTTCCCGTACCAGGGCACGGGCACGCAGGTTCGCCTGAACCCGTGCCATGATCTCCTGTTTGCTGGCCGCCTTGCTCATGAAATCATCGGCGCCGCGCGAGAGGCCTTCGGCAATTTGTTCAGGCCGATCGTTGGCGGTCATGAGCACGACTTGGCTGGATTTCAGGTCGGCGTCGGCGCGAATGGCTTCGCACAGGGTGGGTCCGTCAAGGCCGGGCATCATCCAATCGAGAATGATCAAGTCCGGTTTGTGGCGGCGGATGGCGGCCAGGCCTTCAATGCCGTCATCGGCTTCGATGACATCGTAACCCACCCGCTTGAGACGGTTGGCCATGCTGGTGCGGGCGATCACGTCATCGTCGACGACAAGAATCATGGCGGTGGGCACGTTTGACGTCCTTCTGTCTTCCGATAAACCACCCGGGCCCTTCGAGGTTCACGCGCTTCCCTAGGCGGACTTTTTGGCGAGCCCGGAGATAGAGGCTTCGATGAAGGGAATATTCTTGTGCAGATTGGCCAATTCGATGATCTGCCGCACGGTCGGTTGCGGATAGGCTAGCGAGAGTTGTCGTTTGTCTGCCTGCAGTTGACGATGGGTGATCATGAGCAGTCCCAAGGCCGCGCTATCCACGAAGCCGACTTGCGACAGATCCACGATGATGTGGTCGACCTTCTGGGCACAGACCGCCTGAATGACTTCTTGGAAGGGTTTCCGCTGGGTGTAGGTAAAATTGCCCTCCAGCCTCAATGTCGCCGTCTTGTCTCTCAGTTCCTTGGTTATCTTCATGGTTACTCCCTTCTTACAACCGATTCTCGCCTTACATTCGACTGACTTGACTCAGGATCGCCGCCGGAATGTCGGGCAACGGAAGAATTTTCTCGACCCCGCCCATCTTGATCGCTTCTTTGGGCATACCGAACACGACGCAGGAAGCTTCATCCTGGGCAATCGTGTAGGCCCCCGCTTGCTTCATCTCCAAAAGACAACGAGCCCCGTCTCCGCCCATTCCGGTGAGGATCACCCCGATGCTGTTGGCTCCGGCGGATTGGGCGACGGAATGAAACATGACATCGACGCTCGGACGATGCCGATTCACCGGCGGCTCTTGATTGAGGCGGACGGAGTAGCGCGCACCGCTTCGGACCAAGGTCATGTGGTAGTTGCCCGGCGCGATCAGGGCATGGCCCGGCAGGACACTGTCGCCGTCCTCTGCCTCTTTGACGGAAATCCGGCAGAGACCGTTCAGCCGATCGGCAAAAGTCTTAGTGAAATGTTCTGGCATATGTTGCGTGATGACGATCGGCGGGGTATTGGGAGGCAGGACCTCCAAAACCGCCTTCAAGGCTTCCGTGCCGCCGGTGGACGCCCCGATGGCGATGATGGTATCGGTGGTTTTGATCATGGCGGAAGACAGCGGTTTCAGACGCGCCGCCTCTCCGTCCTTCACCAGACGTGGCTTGACCGAGGCTTGGGCCGCCGCCTTGATTTTTTCGGTCAGCTGGCGAGCCACCTCAACCATCCCTTCCCGTACGTCCAATCTCGGCTTCGTCACAAAATCGACGGCGCCCAGTTCCAATGCGCGCAAGGTGGTCTGGCACCCGACCTCCGTGAGCGAACTGACCATGACTACCGGCATGGGGTGGCCACGCATCAGTTTCTCCAAAAAGGTGAGGCCGTCCATCTTGGGCATTTCAACATCCAACGTCAGGACATCGGGATTCAGCGCCTTGATCTTTTCCCGTGCCACGTAGGGATCCGGCGCACTGCCGATGACTTCGATCTCGGGGTCTTTCGACAACAATTCCGCGAGCACCTGGCGCATCAGGGCTGAATCATCGACCGTCAGTACGCGAATCTTCTTCATACACTCACCTCGCACATTCCGCGGCCTAAAATAGCGTGATATCGCTTTCTTGTTCCGTTTGTTCGGACCGCATCCGATCCTGATAGGCGCTTTCCCGTTCGAAGATGGTGCGGTTCTTGATCCGCTCGATCTTTTTTAAGAGCACACGACCCGAGTCCGTGAAGTAATACACTTTGCGCGGATAGACATCGCCCAGATCGCTCTTGGCCAGCGAGTATCCCTCAAGTTTGAGGTACTGAAGGACCCATTCGATGTTGCGGGCTCCGACATCGATGTTTCCCTCATAGATGCGGCCCGCACCGAACAGCTTCACTTCTAACCGATTTTTCATGCCGCCGCGTTTAAGGATCCCGTTGATCAGCTGCTCCATCGCAAATGAGCCATACCGCGTGGACTCCCCTCCCCATGAATCCCCGGACTGGTGCACCTTCGGAGCCGGCAGCATGAAGTGATTCATCCCCCCCACTTGGGCAATGGGGTCGCGTATGCACGCCGAAATGCAGGATCCCAGCACCGTGTAGACGACCATGGGCTCCCGGCTGACGAAGAATTCCCCGGGCAGGATCGTTGCGATTTCATAGGGAAAGCGCTGATCCCGCATCCGTCGGATGTGGGAGAAGTGTTCGGTGTCCACCGCCATCATGTCGTCTAGGCTTCCTTCCAATAGATCGTGGGAGCGACCGTCTTGAAGGGATGAGACACCCATTGCAAACTTTCCGAGTGGCCGATGAACAAGTACCCACCCGGCTTGAGATGGTGAAAGAACTTATTGACCAAGCGTTCCTGGGTCGGCCGGTCAAAGTAGATCATGACGTTCCGGCAGAACACGACATCCAGCGGCGCCTTGATGGGAAAGCGTTCGTCCATCAGATTCATGCGCCGGAACTTGATGCAGGCCGCCAGATGCGGCTTGACCTTGACCAGCCCGGCACTGTCGCCGCGGCCTTGTAAAAAATGCCGCTTGACGACCTCCGGCGGCATCTCGCGCACGCGATCCTCGGTATACAGCCCCCTCGCCGCATGCGCCAGCACACGGGTCGAAATATCTGACGCCAGGATTTCAAAGGACCACTGTGCCGCGTTGGGGACGGCTTCATACAAGGTCATCGCGATCGTATACGGCTCCTCTCCGGTCGAGCAGGCGGAGGACCAGATGCGAATGCGCTTGTCCTGCTCACATCCCGGCAGAATTCGTTCGCGCAGGAATTCAAAATGCTTCGGCTCGCGAAAGAAATCGGTTTTGTTCGTAGAGAGGAGGTCCAACATGCGGGTGAATTCTTCCCCGCTGGCGTCCTCCATCACGTAGGCGTAATAGGCGGTGAAGTTGTCCAGTTGTAGATCGCGCAACCGTTTGGTGAGCCGGGACACCACGAGGGACTGCTTGCTCTCTCCCAGAGAAATCCCGCTCTCGTCATACAAGAGCGTACGAATGCGATCATATTCCTGCTTGGTGATCGAATACTCCATCGTGTCAGCTCCGGTACCAGACGAATAACAGGAGATACACCAGATAGGCCGTGACCATCGTTCCGCTGAAGGTCCACACGAGCGCCTTTCCCATGCGCCGGTGAGTCGTCATACCGGCCGCCATTGCGCCGACGCTCCCGTACCGTAAACGATGCAATCCCATGTAGAGGTTGTAGGCGCCCAAGCCGATCGTCGCCACGGCAAGCAGCATGTGGGTGACGAACACCGGCATATAAAAGGACCAATACTCGGCATCCGTCCCGCGAAAGGCTTCGCGACCGAAGAGCACTTGTTTTAGCACGTAGGCGACAAGCCAAATCCCGACGATCGTGCAGCCCACGATCATCCGATGGGAATGGTGTGAAACGTCGTGTGACTTGGCTGCCCGAACGCCGGACAGCACGATGAGATAGGCAATGGTCAGACTGGAGAGGACGAGATACCACAGGATGGTCTTGAGATCCATGTTATTCTCCCGCAAAGGGAGCAGGGAAGGGCCGCTTGTGCCCTTCCCCGCCATAACGATCTAAAACTCCTCGAAATCGTCGTCCTTCCGGCGGCGGTCATGACCGTTTCCAGCCGCGACACCGGCGGGCTGTTTGGCTTCGCCCGACGAGGCACTAGACATCTTCTTGACGCCGAGCTTTGCCGGGGTAGTCATGGGTTTTGCCGCCGGCTTCACCACCGAAGTGGTCTGCCGTACCGTCGTCGCCCGCATTTCACCGGATTCATGCCCAGCGATTTGGAAGACTTCCACCTGACGCATGAGCTCCTTCGCCTGGTCCTTCATCGATTGGCTGGCCGACGTGGTTTGTTCCACCAGTGCGGCGTTCTGCTGCGTGGTTTCATCCATCTGCATGATGGCCTTGTTCACCTGATCGATCCCTTGCGCCTGCTCCTGTGAGGCGGCGGTGATTTCGGCGATGATGTCCGTCACGCGCTTCACGGAGCTGACGATTTCTTCGAGCGTCTTTCCGGATTGATTGACCAACTCACTGCCGTCGGTCACCCGTTGGATCGACTCGTTGATCAAGCCCTTGATCTCCTTCGCCGCGGTCGCCGACCGTTGCGCCAGATTCCGCACCTCGGCGGCCACCACCGCGAAGCCTCGGCCATGTTCGCCGGCCCGGGCCGCCTCGACCGCCGCGTTCAAGGCCAAGAGGTTGGTCTGGAACGCAATCTCGTCGATGACGGTGATGATATCGGCGATCTTCTTGCTGCTCTTGTTGATCTCACCCATGGCCTCCACGGCACGGCTGGTCACCGATCCGCCCTTATCGGCGATATCGCGAGCGGCGATCGCCAACTGGTTGGCCTGCTTCGCGTTGTCTGCGTTCTGCTTGACCGTGGAGGTCATTTCCTCCATGGAAGCAGAGGTTTCCTCCAGCGCGCTGGCTTGTTCCGAGGTGCGTTGCGACAGGTCCTCGTTCCCCCTGGTGATCTGTTCCGCCCCGGAGGTCACGCTCTCGGCTGCGTCCCGAACCGTGCTCAACGCGGCGCTCAGCGTATGCATGGCACTATTCAAGCTGGACTTCATTTGCTCGAACTCACCCTGGTAATTGCCCGTCATCGTCCGGGTGAGATCGTTGGCCGCGAGGGAGGTCAGCACCATCTGTGCCTCGTGCAGGGGTGTGACAACCGCGTCCAGCATCTTGTTGACGCCCTCTGACAGTGATCTAAAGAAACCTTCGAACTCGGACGCATTGATTCGCTCCGAGAGTTGACCGGCTGTGGCGGCACCGATGAGCTTGTCGATCTCGGACTGGGCCTGCTTCTGCGCCGTCACATCGGCCCATTCCACCACGTTCCCGACGTAGTCGCCTTTGTCGTTCATGATGGCTGCGGCGTTCAGATCAAACGTCAATGGCCCCAGCTTGATCTCGCTGCGGTACGGCAAGTTCTTCGGGTTATCCAGAATCTGCCGTTGATGGGCGGGATTTCGATGATAGGTGTCGATGTTGCTGCCGACCACCTTGTCGACCGAAAATCCGGGGAACAATTGCCGCAATTCCGCTTCACGACGGCGCAGCGTGTCCACGGATGCCTTGTTGACATAGACGATGGTGTAGGTTCGATCGCAGACCATGACGTTGGTGCGCGCATTGTCCAGCGAGGCCTTCAGTCGCGCCATCTCCGTTTCGACCCGGCGCTTCTCGGTGACATCGGTCCACTCCAGCGTATTGCCCAGATAGTCACCGTTGTCTGCCACGATCGCCCCGACATTCAGCTCTAAGGTTAACGGCCCCAGTTGAATATCGGCCTTGTGCGGCAGGTTCTTGGGATTGTCCAGGATCCGGCGCTGCAGGGAAGGCACCTTGTGGAAGTCGTCGATGCAGGTGCCGACCAGCTTATTCGCATCGAATTGCGGCAGTGCCTTGCGAATGTCGCCTTCCAACGATTTCAACTTGCTGTGCGCCGCATGGTTCACATACGTGATCACAAAGTTCCGGTCGCACATGAGCGTATTGGTAGTGGAATTGTCCATCGCCGCCTTGACCAAGGCCTTCTTTCTTTCCTCCGTGACATCGCTGGCAAACTTGACGACCTTATAGAGCTTGCCCTTCGCGTCGCAGATCGGGTTATAGGACGCCTGAATCCAGATCTCCTTCCCTCCCTTCCCCAGGCGACGGTAGACACCGGCATCAAGCTCGCCACGGTTGAGCTTCGCCCAAAAGGCGGCATACTCCGGGCTGTTCGCATGCGCGGGGTCGCAGAACATCCGATGATGTTGTCCTTGGATTTCGCCCAAGGTATAGCCCAACGCCTTCAGGAAATTGTCGTTGGCGGTAATCACGGTTCCGTCAAGGTTGAACTCGATAACCGCTTGCACCCGATTGATGGCATCGACTTTTGCCTGGAGATCGGAATCACTGTGCGCGCCCTTCCTCGCCGCAGCCATGGCACGTCCTCCTTTTGCCTGCTTGGCTCCCTCCAACATAATGGTCTTGATGGCACCATAGGCATCGGTCCACGCCTGTTTGAGTTCCGGCGTCCATGCGTTTCCGGCAAACTCCTCCAAGACGGCCAGAAGATTCTCCCCCACGGCATCGTAATGTGCCGGTTTGGTGCCGTATTGGACATGCCGCGCACCCAAATCGTGCAAGGCCGAGGTGAGCTTGTCTGGGTGCCTCAAGTTCTGGATCACCAAGACCAGTGAGGCCAAGAGTTTCTTTTTCTGTTCCGTCAACGACGCATTCTTAAAAAGCGGCTTCACGGCCGGATACTTTTCGAACAGGCGTTCGTAGAACCGTGCCACCAGCTCTTCTCCCCTGGGGGCCACCAACTTGAAGCTTGATTCCAACAATTCGACGTTCAATGCCATGATGTGTTCTCCTTGAGTCGAGTGATTAGGCTGCAGCCTTCGCCGATTCCTGCATGTCCCCGTCGGCCAACAGACGGTCCATATCCAACAGCGCCACCAGTTTGTCCCCGGACTTGCCGATGCCGTTCAGAAAGCTGACATCAACCTGGGAACCGAACTGCGGGGCTGGCTGAATGTCCTTTTTATCGATGTTCAAGACGTCCGACACCGCATCCACCACCAATCCCATCACCTTCTCCTTGACGACCACGACCACGATGACGGTGAACATGGTGTATTCGATGGTTGGCATGCCGAACTTGGTGCGCAATTCAACGATCGGCACAATCGTCCCGCGCAAATTCAGCACCCCTTTGATATGAGGCGGAGTATTGGGAATACGCGTGACGGCTGTGTAGCCTTTGATTTCCTGCACACGCAGAATGTCCACCCCATACAGTTCCTCCCCCAGTTGAAACGTGAGGAACTGGCTTCCGTCGGTGGTTAACCCAATCTGCTGATTGATCTCTTTACTCCCCGTCTCTAGTGCTGCTGCCATCGTAGCCTCCTACCCCTCTGAGTGTTGACATGCACGTACCCACAACCGTTTCCCGATGCATCAAGCGGCCGGTCGAACAGTGCGCCTGGCCATGTCCAACAACCCGCGCACATCCAAAATGAAGCCGACCGTTCCGTCGCCGAGAATGGTCGCACCGGCCACCCCTTCGATCTTTCGGAAATTTTGCTCCATGCTCTTGATCACCACCTGCTGTTGTCCCAAGATTTCATCCACCATTACCGCCACCCGCTCCCCTTCGGTCTCCAAGATCAAGAGAATGGCCTTTGTCGGATCCGTCATTTCAGGCTGTAATTGGAACACTTCATACAATCGCATCATCGGCACATAGGTGCCTCGCACATTGACGAGTTCGCCCCGTGACACGATCGTCTTGATCATTTCCCGTTTGGGCTGAATGGATTCCAAGATGGACAAGAGCGGAACGATGTAGGTGTCTTGCCCGACACGCACCGTCATTCCCTCGATGATGGCCAGAGTCAGCGGGAGTTTGAGCGTGAAGGTCGTGCCCTTACCGAACACCGTCTTGATGCTGACCGTCCCGCCCAGCCCTTCGATATTCCGCTTTACGACGTCCATCCCGACGCCGCGCCCGGATACATCCGTGACCTTCTCCGCCGTCGAGAATCCGGGACGGAAGATGAGGGGCCAGATCTGATCATCCGAAAGTTTGTCCGACTCCGAGACCAATCCCTGTTTCAGCGCCTTGGCCCAAATCTTGTCGCGATTCAACCCACGGCCGTCATCCTCCACCGTGATGCAGATATTGCCCCCCTCGTGGAAGGCATTGAGGCGGATCACGCCCTGTTCCGATTTCCCGGCTGCAATCCGTTCTTCCGGGGGCTCAAGACCATGATCGGCCGAATTCCGCACCAGGTGAGTCAAGGGGTCGCCGATGGACTCGATGACGGTCTTGTCCAGTTCCGTCTCTTCCCCGGAGAGAATCAATTGGATCTTCTTCCCTGATTTCCCGGACAGATCCCGCACCAGGCGCGGGAATCGACTGAAGGTATTGCCGATCGGAACCATGCGAATGCCCATGACTCGCTCTTGAATCTCGCGCGTGTTGCGCTCCAGCTGTGCCATACGCTCCAACAACACGGGCAGTTGTGACATTTCGAAGCGGGAGCCGAGGTCGCTCAGCATCGATTGTGTGATCACCAGTTCTCCGACCAGATTAATCAGGCGATCGATCTTGACCGTATCGACTCGAATCGAAGTGGTGTCGGCTTTTTTCGCCGGCACGGAGGACTCGCCCTGCTTCCTCAATGCTTCAGAAATCTGTTCCGACGTGGCGACTTTCTGCTCAACCAGGATTTCCCCGACACGTTTCTGTTGAGCCAACGCATGCTCGAGTTGGGACTGCGACACCACGCCGCTTTCGATCAGGATTTCCCCCAACGGTTTACCTCCGTTGGAACCCCGGTCACCGGCTTCGGACTCGGGCTCCGGATGGGCGATGGTCAGCTTGCTGTCGTCTCGCACGAAATCAAACACGGCCTCAATGACCTTGCGCTCTTTCGTGCTCTCTACTTCGATCGTCCAACCGAGATAGCACTGTTCGGCATCCAAATCACGGAGCGCAGGCAACCCCTTCAGATCAAGTTCCACCCGTGTTACGGTTCCAAGTTCCTTGAGCTCACGGATGAACAGCGCCGGGTCCAGGCCGCGCTGGAAGAGATAGGTCGGCGGCGTCCAGGAAATGATGTAGTGATGTCGGCCGCGATTCTCCGCCTGTGGAGCCGCAGTAGCCACAATGGCCTGTTCAACCGGCACCTGCCCGCTCTGACATGCTTCCAATCGAGCACCAAGGTCCGCGATCAGCGATTCGTTGGGCGCCTCTCCGGTTCGCGCGCAGTCGATCAAGGTCTTGAGACAATCCAAAGACTGCAACAGCAGATCGGTCACCTCCGCCGTGACGACCATCTGGCTGCTCCGCAGTTGATCCAAAACCGATTCCATCTTATGGGTGAACTGTGACACGGCGGTAAACCCAAACATGCCGCTGTTCCCCTTGATGGAGTGGGCTCCACGAAAGATCCGGTTGAGCAGATCAATGTCGGTCGGTCGTTGTTCGAGTTGCAGCAACCCCTCCTCGATCGTAGTGAGGTGCTCCTGAGACTCCTCAAAAAACGCGTCCTTGAAATGCGAGAGATCGGTGCTCATGGGTGTCCTAGTGGTTAGCGCGCCTCAGGGTGCCCCCGCCCGTGAGATTAGCCGGGCAGCACCTTTTTGACGACCGCCATCATTTTTTCCGGGTTAAACGGCTTGACGATCCAGCCTGTGGCTCCGGCCGCCTGTCCCGCTTTTTTCTTGTCGTCGGCGGCTTCCGTCGTGAGCATCAGAATCGGCGTGAACTTGAGCGCAGGCATCTTTCGGATTTCCTGGATCAGAGTAATGCCGTCCATCTCAGGCATGTTCAGATCCGTGACGACCAGATCGGGCTTGGTCCCGGCATTCACCTTGCCCACTGCTTCTTTGCCGTTCCCCGCCTCCACGACCTGATAGCCGGCGCTGGTCAACGTAAAGGCCACCATCTGCCGCATGGTGGGAGAATCATCGACGACCAAAACCGTTTTCCCCATGGCATACTCCTTAATTCTTTGATGAGTCGAACTGCCCTAAAACAATGTCACGTCGCCGTCTTCGGAAGCCTGGAGGGAGGAAACTGCGGCCGTCCCGGTCGCCTGATTCAAAATGGTCCGTTCCTCCTCCATCGTGTAGCGACTCTGAAGATTCTTGAGGAAGTCCATTTTTTGCGCCACGATCTCGTCGGAGTGCCCCTTGAGCAGCGCATCCACGACGGCATGCAGCTCCGTTAACGGCTCGATCACATGTTCCAACTTCTGGCGGGTGATATCTTGGAACTGGAGCGTCATGGTGATCTGCGTGACATCTCGCCCTAACTCGTCAGCGTGGTGCTTCGTGTTCATGACTGCATCTTTGAGGGTGAGATTACGGGCAGCCAGGCTGCGGGTCATCTTATCGAGTCGTTCTTTGATCGCCAGAGTTTTGGTCATATCGACGGAGGCCAGGGCCTGCACGCTCTGCATGGCGGAACTGGTGCTGCGCTGAACGTCCAAGACTAGATTATTGATTTGGCTGGCGGCTTGCCCTGACCGGTTGGCCAGTTTCGTCACCTCATCCGCCACCACGGCAAATCCGCGACCATGCTCTCCGGCGCGTGCGGCTTCGATGGCGGCATTGAGAGCCAACAGCCGGGTTTGGTCCGCAATGAATTCAATTTCGCTGATCATCCCGGTGATGGCCTTGGTGCTGCGCTCGACTTCATCCATGATATTGGCGATCTGCAGCGCCATCTCGGCAGATTGCATGACATCACCGACGAATCCCTCCAGCATCGTGTCGGTCGTCTTTAACACCGCGTCCATGCTGGTATCGTTGTCGGTGAACAGTTCGCTGGATTGTTTAGATTGTTGGACCGCTCGAGCGGCAATGGTCCGAAACCGAGTTCCAATGTTGCCGGCAGCCCGCTCGGTCTGGTGAATGACGGAATGCATTTGTGCATTCAGGACCTGAGTCAGCGGGATCGTGTAGTGTCCAAGCTGATCCCACACCCGAACGCGTGCTTCTAGTTCCTGCACCTTCGCTTCGAAACTTTGCCGAAGAGCAAGCTCGGAACGTCGCCCCTCCCGACGACACCAGGCCAACCCGACTCCTCCGGCGATGATCAGGATCCCAACCGATCCCCACAAATACGTCATCATCGAGTATGGTGTTTCCTTCCAGGTCCGGAGACCTACGAGTGATGGCCCAGCTCGGCCATACATCCGCGGATCGATTCTGTTAGGCCCGTGACGTTGATATGTGAGGTTCGGTACGCAGCGATGAATAGCTGCAAGGCCGACGCGTCACACTTCACAACCTCTGACAGGTCCAGTTCAATCGGCTGCGCAGATGCCACGGCCGCTTTCAACTCGCCGCATAACGCACCAATCTCGAAAATCGTCACATCGCCTTTAGGTTTGATGATCATCGTGGTGCTCTCTTTGTAATGCCTGGACTCGTCGTGGAATACGAGGTAAGGCTGTAGCCCCTTATCGGATTCCTACACTCGCTTCTTAACCAGTAAGGGTGTTACCGGATGAGGAAACGCCTACAGGAGCGGGCTGAACAGATGAACGCTCCCCGAGTGCCGCAGGAAACCGCACACGGTCACGCGGGAGGACCATCCGTGCTCTGCCCGCTTTCTCCCGGATTATCGTGGTCTGTCATCTCTAGGACGACTATTTCTACCCGTCTATTCTTAGAGCGGCCTGCGGGCGTATCGTTGGTCGCGATCGGCTTGGCATCGGCAAAGCCCGTCGCGGATAGGTGGGTAATCGGCACACCGTACAACTCGGAGAAGATCCGAACCACCATCACGGCTCGCTCGGCGGATAACTCCCAGTTGGAAGGAAACTGTGCCGTGCGAATCGGCACATTGTCGGTATGGCCCAGGATCCGGATATGGCGGTCCATTTCTATAAGGACCTCAGCGAGGGCTTTTAAAAAAGGGAGCGCATCGGGCTTCACCCTGGCCTCGCCGCTGCTGAACAGAATGGATTCAGGCAATGAAATGATGATGGCCCCGTTCCCCGTTTCAATGACCTTGATGTCCGGCATCTCCAACTTGGTGACCGGATGCATACGTCTCATGATTTCACGCATCCGGCGAATGACCGGCTCGTTCGCACTCGTGATGTCCGGAGTCACCATTTTGGGTTTGGCGTCGCCGATCGTAAACGGCAGGCGGCTGGTCGGCGTGCTGTTGACAGGATTCAACGCCGCCTTGATCGAGTCGCTCACCGTTCTGTATTTGCCCTCATTGACCGACGATACTGAGTACATCACCACGAAGAAGGCGAATAAGAGTGTGATGAAGTCGGCGTAAGATACCAACCATCGCTCATGGTTCTCGTGCTCCTCGTGTTTCTTCTTGGCCATTATTTCTTATCGTCTTTGGTTCGTTCGTTCGGCGGGAGGTAGCTTTCCAATTTCTCCTGCAACAATCTGGGATTTTCGCCTTGCGCCAGGCCGACGAGGCCCAGAATCACCATTGTTCTGAGCCCCGCTTCTTCTTTCAATTTGAGCTTAATCTTGTTGGCGATCGGGAGAAAGAACAGGTTGGCGGCACCGACTCCATAGACCGTGGCGACAAAGGCCACGGCGATACCACCACCCAGCTTGGAGGGATCGGCCAGGTTTTCCATCACGTGGATCAGACCTAACACCGCGCCGAGGATTCCCACCGTCGGTGCGTACCCGCCGGCAGCTTCCCACACTTTGGCCGCGAGCACACCTTCCTCTTCGTGGTGCTCGACTTCAATCTCAAGTATCTCTTGAAGTACCTTGGGGTCTGTCCCATCGACGATCAACTGCAGTCCTTTCTTGAAGAAAGGATCGTGCAAGTCTTTTATCTTGCTTTCCAGGGCCAACAGGCCCTGTTTGCGCGAGACATTGGCCAGGTCCAGGATCTGTGTGATGGTGCCCTTCACGTCATGATGCGGGTTACTGATCGCGAGCGAGAGGGAACCGATCGCCTTGATGACCACGGGAAGTGGATTTTGCACACAACAGGCCCCGATAGTTCCTCCCATCACGATGATGAATGCCGTCAACTGCAGGATCGAGCCGATGTGGCCCCCTTCCAGTGCCTGTCCGCCCAGAATGGACCCGATCGCAATGACGACGCCTAATATCGTGGCTATATCCACAGTGCCCCTTACCCTTCGTGCCCCATGACCCTCGAAAGTAGCTGTTCAAAGCCCGGATGACGGGCTTGCGCGCGCTCGAGCGACTTTGATACCGTCCCGTCTACCACATTTAGCTGTTGTATCGGAGGTATCATGGTTGGTCCGGTTGATAGCCTGATGCTCGATGCCAAGCAGGCCATTCTTGACGAGCAACACCGTAAGTTTCAGGCCCTGCAGCAAGAAGGGCGCTGGCAGGAAGCCATGCAGCAATTTCAGGTTACGCTCTGCTGTGCTTCGGAAGTCTTAACCGAATCCCTGCAGTTGCTCGAGCGGGTCCTTGAGAACCAAAAGAAGCGTCAGAACCCGCCGCCAAGCGCCGACAGTTCGACCAACCAATGAATGATCTCCGTGATGGGAGGGCGCTCATGGCACCCTCCCCGCCCCATACTGAAACCCACACCACAGCTTCTTCCTCGCTTACGCCTCTCTCTGAAAGAGTCAGGCAGCTTCACGGGATAGGAGCAACCGATTCAGGTCGACCAGGATCAGGAGTCGATCCTCGATGCGTCCCACTCCTTGCGTAAACTCAGACCCCACCATCGTGCCCACCGAGGGCGGCGGCTCAATTGCGCTTTTCGGCACGCGCAAGACTTCCTCTACCGAATCCACCACCAACCCGACCAACCGTGACTGGACCGACACCACCACAATCCGCGTCTGCGTCGTTTGTTTGGCTCCGGTCAGACCAAAAAGCTTTCGAAGGTCAAGCACCGGAATAATACGGCCCCGCAGGTTGATGACGCCTTCTACGTAAGGAGGCGTTTTCGGTACACGTGTCACCTCGGCAATCCGATTGATCTCCTGCACGCTCAGCACATCTACCGCAAACTCCTCATTTCCGATGCGGCAGATGACAAATTGACAAAGGTCGTCCCCTGTCCGCTCCCCCGCATGGGCCGCAGACTGTTCTGCGGCCACCGGCGGAGCGGAATGGACCTGTTGCTCGATCGCACTCATACTGGCTCCTTCTCGACAATGAGGGGTCAGATCCTGAACCCACCCACGATTCCCTGGAGTTCGACCGCCAGCTGGCTCAGGTCTTGACTGGCCTTGGCGGACTCATGCGCTCCGGACGAGGATTCTTTCGTCACCTTCGCGACCTGCTCGATGTCGCTGGCGATCTGCTGCGTCGCCACGGATTGTTCTTCCGAGGCCACCGCAATCTGGCGGATCATGTCCGCGCTCTCCGAGACCATCCGGACGATCTGCGACAGCGCGTCACCAGTTTTGTTGACCAGATCCACGCCGGCCGTGACCTTCTGCGTGCCCTGCTGCATGGAGTCAACGGCGCCGCGGGTGTCCTGCTGGATTTGCCGAATCATGTCGCCGATTTCCTTGGTGGCTTTGGTCGTCCGCTCGGCGAGTTTGCGAACTTCGTCGGCCACGACGGCGAAGCCACGCCCCTGTTCTCCCGCCCGCGCCGCTTCGATCGCGGCATTCAGGGCCAACAGGTTGGTTTGATCGGCAATATCTTCGATCGTACGGACGATCTCGCCGATTTGATCGGAGGATTTTCCCAGTTCGGCAATAATAGTGGCCGAGTGAGAAACCGCCTCGGAAAGTTGCTGCATGCCGGCGATCGTGCTGGAAACGACGGTCCCGCCGTCCTGAGCAGTCTTCACGGTATCTTGCGCCAGACTGGCGGCCTTTCCGGAGTTCTGAGCCACCTGACCGACCGTCGCGTTCATCTCTTCGACCGCCGCTGCGGTTTGAGAAGCACGAGAGGTCAACGTATCGGTGCCCTTGGAGATTTCTTCCGCCGTCGCGGACAACTCAACGGAAGCCGAGGCCACCTTGTCCGTCACGTGAGCCACTTTCTTGATCATGTGCTGCAGCTTCTCGATGAACTCGTTGAAGTATCCGCCCATGCGAGCGATTTCATCGTTCCCTTCGCAGGGCACGCGTTTCGTCAGGTCGCCTTCGCCCTTCGCGATGTCTTTGGAGATCTCGCTCATGCGCTCCAGCGGCTTGAGGACGATGTTGCGGAGCAACAGGTATGTCACCATCATGATAAGCACGACCATGCCAACCATCAGGCTGCCGGTCTGCAACATGGAGCGATTCGATAGAGCAACAGCCTCGGCCATCGGCAGGGACACGGACAAAACTCCCAACGTATCACCCACCTGACTATTGGTATGGCAACTTATGCAAGCCGCAGCCGTAGCCTTATCGGGAATAGCGCGCCGAAAGGTCATTACCCCGTTGACCTCATCGCGGCGTGCATAGGCATCGGCGCCAGCCATGATCGCTCGGATCGCTTCATTCTCGAAGTTATCCTTGGGAGTATTGGCCGGATTCATGGGGTTTTGACTTACCAGGCGGGCACTGTAATTGCCTGTCTTTGACGCTTCCTCACCCATCTCCCTGACGGCCGTTGCCGGAAACGGAATGGCATCCGGCATACTTACATGGTCTTTGACTACCTGGATGTCACCGGCAACTTTCGACTTCTTGATCTTGCCCACATAATTCTGAGTGATGTAGGCGCGTGTGATCATGATTTGATTCATGATCACCCCACCACGCCCCGTCATCATGGTGTCCATTTTCGATTCTTCCTGCTGATACAGGACAAAAAGCCCGCCCAAGATTACGATCAACGAGACGGCACAGATCGAAACGATAAACTTGGGCCCGATCGTCATATTCTTCATCATCCCCCCCATAACGCCTCCTACCCTTCTCTCTTGTGAACGGTTGAAACGCTGATCCCTGTCACACCATATTCATGATTTCGCCGACGACTTTGGACAGCGAAACCACCTTGTCTGCGCAACCCGACTCGACGACGGCTTTCGGCATCCCATACACCACGCTCGATGCCTCATCCTGAGCGATTGTCCGACCCTTGGCTGCTTTGATCGCTTTCATACCCTCCAACCCATCGTGGCCCATGCCGGTGAGAATGACGCCGATGCTGCGCTCTTCATACACCGCCGCGACCGATTGCAGCATGATGTCGACCGACGGTGCATGCGCATGGTGCTCGACATTAGGTGCCAGAGAGACCACCGTCGTCGTGATGGATTTCTTGGAAACTCGAAATTGCATGCCACCCGGCGCCACCAGGATACGGCCTGGTTTTACCTCATCCCCATGAACCGCCTCACGTACCTCCAGGTGACACAGCCCGTTCAGGCGATCGGCGAACGGCTTCGTAAACGATTTCGGCATGTGTTGGACAATGACGATGGCTGCCGGGCAGTCCGCGGGGATCGTCGGCATGATTTCGAACAGAGCTTGAGGGCCGCCGGTCGAACAACCGACGGCGATCAACTTAGCCCCGCGAGTCACGCTGACCGCATGGCTGCTCAGTGCTTTGGCAGGGGCTGGTGATTTTGCAGGCACGTGCGTTGTCGAAGCTCGGCGAAGCTTGCCCACCGCATATGTGGCGGCTAACACTTTCGACACGAGCTGCTTCTGAATTTCCGCAATTCGGGACGCGACGCCGTCCAGTTGCTTCGGGATAAAGTCGACAGCTCCCCATTCAAGAGCCTGAAGCGTTTCCTGTGCGCCTTCGGTCGTCAGGGAGCTCACCATCAGAATGGGCACGGGGTGCTTGGCCATAATCTGCTGCAAGGCCTGGAGGCCGGTCATCCCCGGCATCTCGACGTCCATGGTCACCACGTCTGGTTGCAACTGCAGCACCTGCTGGATCGCCTCTTCTCCATTACGCGCGACCCCGACCACCTTAATCTGCTTCCCCTCTTCCAGCATGGTGGTGAGGCTCTTCCGCATGAATGCGGAATCGTCGACTACCAAAACCCGTACGGGCTGTTTTGCCGAGGTCGTTTTTGAAAGTGTCGTGGCCATAAAGAGAGAATCCGCCTCTTTTCCGCCGAACCTGGTCCTATGCAGCCTTACTCTGTTGCTCGCCCACGCTGTTCAAATGAAATGACAGCTTCTCGCCCAAGAGCTTGGCATCAAACTTCGTAATGTAATCGGAGGCGCCAACCGTCTTGCCTTTTTCCATGTTGCAAGTCCCCGTCAGGGAAGAGTGGAGAATCACGGGTAAGTGCGCCAATCGCGGGTCAGCGCGAATGTGCTTCGTCAAGGTAAACCCGTCCATGTCCGGCATCTCGATGTCGCTCAAAACGCAATGGATCTGATCTACCCGTGGTTTGCCTTCTACGGTCGCCTGTTCCGCCAGTGCCAGCAATTTGGTCCAGGCTTCCCCGCCTGTCGTCGCCATGAGGTAAGACATTTCGAGCCGATCCAGCGCCTTCCGAATCTGTGTCCGCGCCACCGACGAATCGTCTGCAAACATCACGCACTTCGACTTGAGTGCCGGGGACATCACCATGCCGGAAAACACCTCATCGTCCGAGCGAGGGCAAATGTCGTGTAAGACCTTTTCCACGTCCAGGATCAGCACCATGCGGCCGTTATCCAGCATCGTGACGGCCGTCACCGCGCCCTTATTGTTTTCGCGCACGATGGTCGGTGGAGTCTTAATGGCCGACCACGAAAAGCGGATGATGCGATCAACACCCGAAACGAGAAAACCCTGAAGGCTCGCGTTGTATTCGGACACGATCAGGTAGGGATGAGAGTTCCCCGCCCCATCGGTTTCCGTTCCCAGCCCCAGACTGCGGCGGAGCCCTACGACCGGCACCATGATGCCGCGAATGTTCGCCATGCCCACAATACGACTGTCGGCTTCAGGAATCTGGGTCAGCGCCGGCAGCTTCATGACCTCACGAACTTTGAACACATTGATACCGTAGATCTCGTTGGTTCCGAGCTTGAACAGCAACAGCTCCATCTGGTTGGCGCCGGCCAAACGAGTTCTCGCATCAATTTCGTTGATGAGATTCGACATACTTCCTCCGACCTCCCTCTCGCTTCATGCTCCAGACAAATCCCCCTAGGCGGCCATTCCGGCGTTGTGCCAAGCCTGTGCATTTTGAACCAACTCGGCCGTATCCAAGATCAAGACCACCTTACCTTCTCCGGTAATCGTGGCCCCGGAAACCCCCTTCACCGTTTCCAAGTAGTCCCAAATGGACTTGATGACGACCTCTTCTTGAGAGCGAAGTTCATCGACTACGACCCCCACTCGACGGTCACCCAACGCTGCCACCACGACGTAAAACCGTTCGCGCTCGGAATCCGTCGGAATCTCGAACTCCTGCGCCAGCCGGATAAGGGGGAGCACACGATCGCGCAAATGCAACACTTCGCGGCCGTTAATGGTCTTGATATCCGATTTCGTGATGCGCACCGCTTCGATGACAGAACCCAGTGGAATGGCAAAGATCGACCGTTCGACCTCCACCATCAGGGCCTGAATGATGGCAATGGTCAAGGGGAGCTTGATGACAATTTGGCTGCCTTTGCCGGGCTCAGATTCGAGTTCCACGCTGCCGTTGATTTTTCGAATGTTGGTCCGAACGACATCCATGCCCACTCCCCGTCCGGATACATCCGTGACCTGTTCCGCCGTGCTGAAGCCCGGCAAAAAAATGAGATTCAGAAGTTCACGATGTTCCATGGTGGCCAGTTCGGCTTCGCTGACAAGCCCCTTCGCCAACGCTTTGGCCTTGACCTTTTCAACCTGGATGCCGCGACCATCATCTTTGATGCGGATGACAATGCTGTTACCTTCTTGGCTTGCAACGATGGCCAACTGGCCCTCACTTGGTTTGCCCTTGGCCTGCCGCTCGGCCGGCAGCTCGATGCCGTGATCGATGGCGTTGCGCACCAAGTGCACCAAGGGATCGCCGATTTCGTCCGCCACCGACTTATCGAGTTCCGTTTCCTCGCCGTCCATTTCCAGCCGAACCTGTTTGGCCAGTTTCTGGGACAGATCCCGCACCATTCGAGGCAACTTGGCGAACACCTTCTTGATCGGCAACATGCGTGTTTTCATCACCGCGAGCTGAAGATCGGTCGTCACCAGATTCAGTTGCGCCAAGGTTTCACTGAGGGCCCGCACTTGAGGATCAGATTCGTGATTCTGTTCGAGTTGCGTACCGATCTTGATCAAACGGTTCCGCCCCAATACCAATTCGCCGACGAGATTCATGACGCTATCGAGTCGCTTGGTTTCGACCCGAATCGTGGCGTCTTCTTCCGCCGGCTTCGCCTGTTTCTCTTGCTTCTGTAACGCCTGATCCAGCGCCCGTTCCGTAATAGCCTTGGCCTGGAGGAGAATCTCTCCCAAAGGTGTCTTGGGTTCCGGCTGATGTTGTTGTGCATTCAAGGCATCCAGCACCTGGTCTTTCGACGCCAGTCCTTCATGGACCAAAATTTCACCGAGAGTGGGGGGCGCCGGCTCCGAAGGCGCTGCGGTCGAGCCCATCGCCGAGACCGGAGTCGAAGGTGCAGAAGAGGGGGCTTGAGCCTGAATGGGGACTGATGCAACCTCCGGCGATACCGGTTCTCCGACCTGACCGTTGATGATGGCATCCAGCTTGGCGGCAATACTGTCCGTCGCCACATGCAGGTCCGTGCCGGACTCGCGAATGTCGGCCATTAACGCCTTGATCACATCGATAGCTTCAAGAATGACGCTGATGACAGTCGGAACGACCGCCATTTCACCTTGACGAAGCTTATTGAGGATGTTTTCGCCTCGATGTGCGACATCGACAAGACGATTAAATCCCAAGAATCCGGCGGACCCTTTCATGCTGTGCATGGCGCGAAAGATTTCATTCAACAGGTCCTTATTGCCAGGATCGGCCTCCAGCGTGATGAAACGCTGATCGAGCACCTCCAACATCTCGTTGGATTCGGTCAGGAAGTCATTCAGAATCTCTTGCATTTCGTCGCTCATGACCTACCTCAGTTAAAACCGAATTGCTTCAAGATCTCGTCGACAAGATCCTGGTTCATCGACGTGCTTTTCGTCGCCTCCAACTGCTTGAGCATTTCGCTCGCTTTACCTTGATCTTTCTGCGCCACCTGTTTCTGGTAGGGACCGAACACGACGACCAGCTGAAGCAACTTGTGCTCGACCTCATCGAGGATCGTCACTAATTTGTTCACACTCTGTGCAACGAGGTCCTGGAACGACAGCGCCGTCATGATCTCGATCAATCGTTTGTCGTCGTCTGTCAACGTACGGGCGATGGACTGAAGTTGGTCGGTCAGGGACGATGATGCCTGAGCCAGCCTGAGAGCGTGCGTAAGGTCTTTCAGCGTTTGAGCCAGGCGCACGTGGTTATCCTGGATGGCCTCCACTTGTCGTATCACCTCATGCGTTCCGCGCTCCGTCATGGCCTTGAGGTCAGTCAGATGACTCATGGCCTGCGGCAACTGCTGTGTCGAGTTATTGACCGGGGCACTGAATTCGGACAGCGTTTTCATCGTGGTGTCGATGAAGCGTGCCAACTCTCCAAGTTCCTCATAGAGCTTGGCGTTGGGGTCTGGAGGCTCCTCGGCGTTGTTTCCGTCCACTTGAACAGCCGGCTTTGCCGCTCCGCGTGTTTCGGCCATCATCTTCCCGCCTTTCAGCTTACTTAAAGATCTTGTTGATCTTGTCCTGCATCGTTTCGGCCGTGAACGGTTTGACGATGTAGTTACTTACGCCGGCTTGTACCGCCTCAATAAGGTTTTCTTTCTGAGCTTCCGCAGTAACCATCAAGACTGGAATCGTCTTGAGTTTTTCGTCTTTCCGGATGGCACGCAACATATCGATGCCCATCATCACAGGCATGTTCCAATCCGACACGACGAAGCCGTACTTGTCGGCGTTCAATTTGTTCAGAGCCTCCTGGCCGTTCTCCGCTTCCTCAATATTGTTGAAGCCCAATTGCTTCAGAATATTCTTCACGATACGACGCATAGTAGACATGTCATCCACAACCAAAATCTTCATGTTGGGATCGGCTGGCATGAATCAACCTCCTTACTGTTTCTCGTAAATAACCGAACGGCCTGCATGTATGGCTTTGAATAATCCATCCTTATCGGACAGGCTTTCAGAAAACCCGATAACCAGATAACCCTTCGGGCGCAACGCGTCCCGCAGATCCGACACAATCTGCGCTTTCGCTCGCTCATCAAAATAGATGAGACAGTTTCGACAAAAGACGATATCCATCCCACGAATCAGTTTCAGACGCGGACGGTCGTACAGATTCACGTTCATGAACCGCACGAGCTGCTTCACTGATGGAATGAGAGTCTTTTCTTCGCGCGGGCCGGTGAAATATTTGTCGAGGATCACGGGAGGCACTTTTCTCAACGAATGGGAGCTGTAGACCCCCTTGCGTGCGACCTCCAACACATTCTCACTGATGTCGGTGGCGAGAATATCGATGGTCCATCCGGCCAAAGCCGGATAATCACGAAGCAACACGGCCAGCGTGTAGGGTTCGTCTCCCGTCGAACAGGCGGCACTCCAGATCCGGACCTGTTTGGTGCCCCCGTTTGTTTTCATGACTTCGGGAATCATGGCTTTCATAAACGTATCGAGCTGCGCCTCATCCCGATAAAAGTACGTTTCATTGGTCGTGATCACGGTGTACAGCTCCGTAAACTCACGATCACGAAAGGCATCAAAGCGTAGAAAATTCAGATAATCCTCGAAACTATGACAGCGGCATGCCTTCAGGCGCGGCGACAAGCGGTTTTCCAGCAGGTAGGTCTTGTTATCTTGAAAGTGAATGCCTGTCTGCTCGTAGATCAAGTCTCGAATCTGGCGGAACGTATCCAGACTCAGCTTGGGCGAGATGAAGTCGACTTTTCTCAGCGCATTGGAGTCAGCCATGGCATCCTCATCTGAGTCCGGAGTGATCGGGCGTCATCAGAGCGAATCCGACGGGCCCAATCCCGCTCATGAGTCCGGTCAACCGGTCCTGACAGGACTGCGCCGAACCATCAGCTCGACTGAGCGCGATTGTGCATCCACTCGTGGATATCTCGCCGAAGGAACCGCCAATGCTTTCCAATCTTTGAAGCCGGCAATTGCCCGAGGCGAGCGAGCTTATAGACCGTCGACTTCGGGACGCGGAGGAACCGCGCCACCTCGGTGACCGTCAGAATTTCACCCTCACCAGACGAGTTACGATCGCCGTTGAGCATAGTTGTTGCTGCGATTGCGTCGTTCATGACGGATGCCGTATCGGTGAGCCCTGTCTCAAACTTTAATGCGCGGTTATTGCCCACCATGGGCGGTTGGATGCGGTGGTTGCCCTGTTGGGGAGGAAAAAGTGAGGTTGCTGCGTCGAATGGCTAATGTTTTACCTGCTCACAACCGACAACAAGAACACCGAATGGTTACAACCGAGAGAGACTACGCACAATGAGCACGATTCTGTCGATCGCTTCAGGGAAGGGCGGTGTCGGGAAAAGCGTTATCGCTGCCAATCTTGCCATGTTATTGGCTCGCCGCGGGAAACGCGTCGTGCTGGCTGATCTCGATGTCGGTGGCGCCGACGCGCACATCCTCTTCGGAATCCTGCGTCCCGCTCGCACGCTGACCGATTTCATCGAACGACGGGTCCAACGACTCGATGACGTCTTGCAACCCATCTCGACCCATCCCTTTTTACAACTTCTCCCTGGCACGGGAGAAACATTGACCACTGCCAATCTTCCCTATGCGAAAAAGAAGCGGCTGATTCGCCACTTCCGGCAACTCCAGGCAGACATCATCATCGTCGATATCGGTGCAGGAACCAGCTATCACGCGTTGGACTTTTTTCTCATGGCCGATCACTATCTTACCGTGGCGACGCCGGATCCGACGTCCGTGCTGGACCTGTACCGCTTCATTAAACTTGCAGCAATTCGGCGGGTTCTCTCGTCATTCCTCTCGCGCGATGCCGTCAGCGAGGCGCTTTCCGATCGGGACTACTCCAGCATTGAGGACGTGATCCGCGCGGTTGAGACGGTGAATCCTGATGCCCGTGAAACAGCGAGTGCGACCCTGGCGACCTTCAGACCACATTTGATTGTGAACAGGGTGTCCGGGAAATCCAGAATCAATGTCCTGCAGCTCAAGAAACTGTTGAACGAATATGTGGGGGGAGAACTGACGATGCTGGGTGAGATACCGGATGATCCCTCGATGATCCGGGCCGTCCGCAGTTATCTGCCCGTCGTGGAGTGTGAACCTGCCGCGCCTTCAGCCCGAGCGTTGGAGCAGGTCGCCCACCACCTCCTGCAGTCACTGTCCGATCCGACCGTTCAATCGGCAACTCCTCAACCGATCATGGTTGCCGGTTCTCGCGAACCTTCGCTATGAGCCTTTTCTCGCCCGTAGTCGCTCCGCCTGTACCTGCAAGATGTGGCGGATAATCTGCTCCTGATCATCGCTCGCCAAGTCCACGAACTGTGTTGCAGTGTGATAGGACATCGGCGCAGTTCCGGAACTCGTGACACGAATGACCCGAGCCGTGGCGCTCAGAATCGCAAATGGTGGAAGGATCATCTTCAAGGCCAACATATCCCCGGCCTGAAATTCTCTCGGAGCATGAAATCCAAGCCCCCCTGCGCTGATATCCACGTCCGTCAAGCGCGCAATGTCCACACTCCCTGGATAGCTCTTAGCCAGAGCCTTTAGCAGGGTTTCAAGCATCCAATCAAGTTTTGACACCCACGGAAGCAACGGAGAGCTTGCAAATGCCTCACCGGCACGAGCGAGGAGGTCCGTCGTTGGCTTGGAAACTGCGGTTGCAATCATATCTTCAGTCACCGCCGGAAGATATCGATTCATCGCTTCGGCGGGCTCATCAACCAGACGATACTCAAGCAACAATCGATCGTCGATCCTGAGCCACTCGCGTCGTTCCTCGCTCTTGATCTCAGACAGAACGCGGTTGGGAGCAAGGTTCTGAAATGATTTCATGCCGTTTCTCGAATCCGTGTTTGCCCGATCATGAATGGCCGTGATCTACCTCTACCCCTTAACATGCAGCACTCCATTCATGAGCACGGAGGTCTGATCCATCTGTCGCAAATTTCGCAATCGCCGTCGAAATTGTGCGGAATCAGCCAGCAGACTCATGATACCCGCTTGAGCAACGAGCAATGTCGATCGGACCTGCTCATCCATTTCGCAAAGGCGCCGAGCGAGGTCTCGACCGACCCGACAACCGACCAACAGGATCTCGCGCTGCGCATAACACACCTCCACACGATCCCATTTGCCGGCGCGTGCGGCATCCACTGCGTCTTGCGTCAGTTGTTCGAGACGTGTGGGATCGGTTTCAGTTAGGCCGTCAGAGAGGCTGTCCGCCGACATGTGCTACCGCTTCTTGACGAGCCACTACATGCCACCCTTCACGTAGTGTCGCCAGACATTTAATAGGACCATCGAGATGCTTGCCATTGTGTCGAAGATTGGCCTGGATGCACTGATGAATCATATAGTCGTAGAGCCGATGTAGTGACACGGCGATCTCGCCGCCTCGTTCAAAATCCAGCACGCTGGACAGCTCTCCGACAATCGCCATACTGCGATCCAAGAATCGAGCCTTATCTTTATAATTGTTCGTTAGGATGGCTTCTCGTGCCAGTTCAAGGGATTGGATAGCCGAATCATAAAGCAAGACGATAAGCTGAACCTGGTTGGCAGTCATCACTTGAGTCTGCTGATATGCGTTGGCGGCATTTGCGAGCATGATTCATCCGTTGGTTAGCTCAGCGCCTGAAGAGAGCTGGTCTGGCCTTGAAGTTTTTGAAGCAAGCTGTCCAGCGAAGCAAATTGGAGGCGGAGTCGTTCCTCATATTGGGTTGAGATGTCTTCCTTGCGAGCGATTTCGGCAGTTAACTTGGTGATTTGCTGCGTGATCGCGTTCTTTCGAATCGTAAACGCTCCCGTGTCGACACTGTCAAGGAAGTCGACGGCTTGGGTGAGATGTTGTGCAATTCCAACCGACGTACTCTGGCTGACAAATAAAGCTTTCACCGACACATAGTCGTCGGCGAGGGCGGAGTCCAGTTTGGCCGACTCGATCGTAATCGTGCCATCCCGCTCCGTCTTGAAGCCCACTTGCGCTAAAGACCGAAAAGACGATGCACCACTCACTGAACTGGAAATGGCGGTACGCAGCTGCGTGAGAACGTTTTTGGCAGTGCTCTCGTTAAAGAACTTGCCCCCCGTTTTCGTCGTGATGTCATACGTCGTGCGTTCATTGACAAACTTCACGATATCGTTGTACGCGGTCGCCAACGCCGTGATCTTTTCTTTAACAGCCTGTGGATCCGCATTCACATTGACCGTGACGGGATCCCCGGCGGTTTTGGATTTCAAGGTTAACGTGACGTCCGGAATGGCATCCGAAACGACATTGCTTTCTCGTTCGATGGTGATCGTTGTCTCGTCGGGATCTCCGACCACCAGAATGGCATTTTGCCCGGCCTGAAGCGTATCGACGCCGCCCGTGCCGGACGTATTGGCGAAATCAAGATCCGTTGTGTCGGCAAGAATCGTGATCGTGTTGCTCGCTCCAGAAGACGACGCCGTCAGCGTCAGCCGATAGGCAGGTGCCGACTCGGTGCCGGTATTGATGACGGAGGCGGTTGCTCCGGCCCCTAAATCATTGATGGCCGAACGAAGATCGTCGAGCGTGGCGCCGGTGGAAAGTGTAATCGTCTGATCCGCACCCGTCCCAACTTTGAAGGAAAACGTCGCGCTCCCTCCGGAGACGACTGAGCTCGTGAGCCCCGCAACCGCTTTGGCCGCTTTGCTGGTAATTTGATGCGCCCTGGCCAGCTGAGAGACTTGAAGTGTGTAGCTGCCCGTTCCCGTGCCAGCAGAGGCCTGGGCGGACAAGACGGTCTCATCGCTGACGCTGGTGGACGACTCATCAAAACTAGTGGGGAAACGCAATGAGTCGGCGGCGCTCTGCAGGGCTAGGAGCTTGGTGCCGAGTAGGCCATAGTCGGTCAGTTTGCTCTGGAGATCCTGTTTTTGGGTATTGAGCTTGTCGAGTGGGAGGCGTTGGACCTTGACCAACTCGGTGACGACTTGGCCAAAGTCCACGCCATTGCCCAATCCACCAAAGGTAATCGCCATGACATCCCTTTCATGCCGTGAACGGATCTACACCTTGTGGTGCAGCAGCAAACCCGTCGGGCTTTCGAGTCGCTTCGCGAGCTCGATGATCTCCTGCTGTGGAATCTGACGGATCACCTCGCCGGATTCCCCGTTCATCACTTTGACGACCACTCGATCCAAATCCGGATCGATCGAAAACTCTAACCGCGGATCTGCCTTATGAAACACTTCGCGGACCCGCGAGAGCGCATGTTGCAGATCCTTCTGCTGTACCCCTTCCTCGGCCGGCTGAGGTTCGGAGCCCTTTTCTTCGACGTTCCGTTCCGGCAAACGCGAGGATCCTTGGGCACTCGGATGGGTGGTTGCAGCGAGGAGGTCCTTACGATTCGGTACCTCGTGAACCATGGTAGCCTCCTTAGGCTAGGTCCATGGATAGCCCTCTCAGAGAGAGGGCTATCCACCGGATGAGCCTTAGCCTCGCAGCAGCGCCAGGGCTTGCTGGGGCAGCGCGTTGGCCTGCGCCAAGATCGCAATACCCGATTGAGTGAGGATCTGGTTCTTCGTGAACACAGATGTTTCCTGAGCGATATCCGCATCGCGAATTCGGGATTCGGCAGCCGTGAAGTTCTCAGCCGTGATCGTCAAGTTCTGAATCGCGACTTCGAACCGGCTCTGAATGGAACCGTAATTTGCGCGTGCGGTCGCTACCGAGGAAATGGCTCCGTCAATCGCCGCAAGCACCGATTGTGCGGTGGCGGCCGTCGAAACACTCGCCGTGCTCAACCCCATCGTCGACGTATCGAGGTCGTCCAAAGCCACGGTCAAGGAGCTATTGGACCCGCTCTTGAACCCAATGAACACCGAGAAGCTGTTGTTGCTTCCGCTCAACAGCGGCTGACCGTTAAACTCCGCGGAGGCTGAAATTCGATCGATTTCGGAACGCAAGGCCACGAACTCTTGGTCCAGGTAAGACCGTTCGGTCGATCCGAGGGTGCCGCTCGCCGACTGTGTCGCCAGCTCACGCATGCGAGCCAACAGGCTACCGATCGACGCCGCGGCGCCGTCTGCCACCTGCGTCAGGCTGATGCCGTCTCCCGCGTTTCGGTTGGCTTGGTTGATACTCCGAATCTGGGCACGCAAGGTCTCAGACACACCCAAACCCGCCGCATCGTCGGCGGCCCGGGTAATCCGCAAGCCCGAGGACAGCCGTTCGACCGAGCGAGAGAGTTGAGCTTGATTCACCGCAAGGTTCCGCTGTGCGGAGAGAGAAGCAAGGTTGGTATTGACTACTAATGGCATGACGCACTTCCTCCTGAAGGTTCGGCACTACTCGGAACGTTTCGCCAGCATCCGTGCTGGCGAGCCGGGTACCGGGCTGCGGAGATGTGCGCACATCATCCCGCCCATTTCCCTATTGCTGTGGCCCTTATCGGTGCCTCTCCAGGAAGACTTAAATGCTGCATTCGCTGAACAAATCGCCCATAATGCGCGCCATATTTCCGAACTGCACACCATCCTGCACCAACGAGCATCAGACCGCTGCGCCGTCGGTTTGGAGGCGCGGCAACAATTCGTACTCCAGGAGGTCGGCCATGCGAATTGGATCTGCGCAGCCCCTGGCATCAAGGATCTCTTGCACCCAAGGCAGCAGCGGCGCCGATGACAACCCCTCAACCCTTCGAGCTTGTCCGGCGTCCAGCATTTCCATATAGTCGGCCAATCGCCCCAGCCAGAGATCGACGACGCCCACCTGCCCCAGCCCGGACCGTAACGGCGGAAGTAATACCAGTCCTTCGTCACGAAGTTGATTCCCGAAGAGGGCAATGGCTCGCCTTGCGTCGGAGATAATGGACTGAAGGGATTGGGAAGTCGCCCGTATGGCTCCAAACCCCTCGACCCGTTGATTCAGAAACACCGGTGTCAAATCTCGATCTGAAATCGGCCGTCCACCGATCGTCAGCGTCGTCACGAGCCGGTGCTTTGCGTGCGCCCTATCGCTGATAGAAGCTAAGACATCCGCGATGGGCACGGCGTCGGACAATTGCCACGTCTCATCGTCAAGCGTGATTTCCATAACTCAACTCCTCCACCTACTGGCGCTGTCGACCGCCGCCTCTCACGAGGCCTCGGCCAGCAACGATATGGACTGCACTCGTTCAGTGTTCGCTGCTCCGTCTCGATGTTCAAGCAAGGACAAGTGATCGCTGACAGCTTGAACGCGAGCCCGCCATCGCCGATACGTGACCAGTCGAGACCGCGCCATGGCCGTGAGGTCCTGGCCATCGTCACTGTGCACGTCACGGACAAGGGCCACAGCCAGGGATGCAGCGGCTGGAGATTGCATGCTGAGCGCCAGCACTTCTTTGCGCTCGATGTTTTCGCGCGCATGGATCCGCCGGAGAACATGCACCGGCAATGGCTGTTGTGTCGTGAGACGCGCCATCTCCTCAGCTTGAGCGACCAGGTTTGCTCCGAGGGATTGAAGCTTCGCCAACACCCGACGCGCTTGTGATAGATCCGGTGGGGCACCCGTAGGCATCGGCACTCGGCTCTGTTTCCCCGTGAACTGTTCGAACCAAAATCGCCGCCAAAATACGCCGTACCATTGGAGTTCCGGAGGCTCGACGCCGGCCATGAGGCGGTATGAGCCCAGCGCATCTTCATCCATGTGGGAGCGATACACTCGGACTCCACTCATAAAGGAAGGAAACGCGGCTTGCCCAAGGACATGTAGACAGAGTTCGGCGATCTGCCCGGGGATGAGTCGGTCTTTGCAGGCATGGTGGAAGCACACCTGGTCGAACCCGCAAGGAGCGCAGGGAATGTCCGGTTGCACGACCCAATGTCCGGGACCATAGGGACCCGTTTCGTGGAAATCCACGTGGCCCACCGAGAGATCAAGCACCGGTGTCCCCACGCCCACAGCCAAGTGCATAGGCCCGGTGTCGTTCGTTACAAGGAGTCGGCATTCGGCGAGCAAGGCGGCCAATTCGGATAGAGTGGTTCGACCGACCGCGTCGCAGACCGGGCCGATTCCGCCCGCTTGCCGATAGGTACGTTGTGCGTCCAGGATGGCCGTCCGCTCCTCTTCGGTTCCGATGAACACGAATCCGACCGGCAGACGCCGGCTGAGGGAAACGAGTGTGTGCCCAAACGATTCAGGCCGCCAGGCCTTGATGGGATCGCTGGCCCCGACCTGCACCGCGACCCAAGTCACAGATTCATCTCCTTGGGAGGAGAAAAACCTCCGCGCCCATTCCCTCGCGACGTTCAGAATCTTGAGGGAGAGAGGAGCAAAGGAACCGGGACCGCTTCCTCCAAGGGCATAGATGTCCACCAGGTTAAATCGATTGAATCGCCGTTGGTTGTGCACGTCGGTCAAATACGCCATCCAGGGGTTACAGATCGCCACGTCTCCGTCCTTCGGAGCCGCGACCCCTCGCACTTCCTTGGCACCGACGTAAGACGCGAGGAATCCGCTTCGACGATTGAACGTCAGGTTGATCACACGATCATACCGAGCCTCGACCAACGGAGCGGCCCACCGAGTCATCTCGCGGAACAGGCTCACGACATCGTGAACGGCGACCCGACTCTCATCGACCAAGCCATGAAAGTCGTACGTGATGATTCGTCGCAAATGCGGTAACAGCGTGGCGACCTCCGCGAATCGTCGATCCACCACCAGATCTACCGCTACCCCCGGCCACTCCTCTTGTAAACGCTGCAGCAACGTGCCCATCTGCACCAAGTCGCCCATCCGCGTAATGTTGATCAGGAGCACCTGGCGGCTCATAGCAGATCTCTCGTCTCGCTCCGGTACTCGTCCAACATCAGGATCATGAGTTCTTCTTTTGAAAGGAGAACAGAAGGTCCTCTCGCTCGAATGGTGGCGGCCACATCCTTGAGTTCCACCCGTTGTCCGTTCGGGAATGAGTTCAACAACGAGGCCAGCGGCCGATCGTCGCGACAGCGTGCCAACAGGGTTTCCCGCTGACGATCTCCACGCAAGACAGCGCCCAGACGGTCCGGGTAGGCAAGACCGATCGTAGCCAAAAGATCCTTCATTCGATGCTCATAGGTATGGGCTCTGAGCACGCGGTCACGAGCGGCCGTCGCCATCGCCCGCCGCGCTGAAGCATCACCCAACCACGCGCTGACCAATCGCGGCACCTCGTCGAAGGAGGCAAACGACACGATCTCGTGCTCCTCGAACAACTCACGCAACAACGACCGATGGTCGAGCAATTGAAAGGCTCCACAGGCCGCGAGTTCGAAGGTTCGGGGATTTACGAAATCAGCCTCTGGATCCACTCCCGACCCTAGTGCGGAGTGCAGATTCAAGTTGATGGTCGAGGCATTAAACACCTTCACGCAAGTCTCGGTGTCGATTCGAGCACCCTGCAACTGCAACGCAGGGCGCACCTCGTCGGCACCATCCCACTCATTCCCCCAAATTTTGAACGTCCAGGGCTGTCTCAGCAGTTGCGGGAAGAGGTGCCGCCGGTTGGCGTAGCCGGCCCCGACGAAGGAGAGATCCGACCCATAGGTCCGGCGTTCTTCATCGGAAAGGGTGACAGGCCGGTGGACCACAGGATCCGCCGCCACCGGAAGGTAGTGGACCGACCGCGCGCCGGCGTGTTTGAATGCATCCAGGGAAGAGCCTCGTTGGATGATGAACCAGAACTCATATCCCGGCGCCAGCTGTTGCCAATAGGTCAGGTGGCGGGAGTTCTCGACAAACCACATGGCTGTCACAAATTTCTTCTTACGGAGATGTTCGAGCACCGGCAGGGTCAGCGGGGCTTGGGCCAGAGAGAGCACGAGGTCCGGTGGCGATTCGGCGAGCGTGGCCAGAGTCCATTGGCTCAACACTTCAGCCAGCCGCCCCTGCATCAATTGGCGATTGCGAGAGTCCTTCAGTCGACCCATCGCCCCATAACTTGCGGCGTGGAGACTGTGATCGATGAATACGACCCGATGCCCAAGCGCCTCCAGCGCCCGTCTAACATACCCGGCGATCGGAAGCGATCCCCCATAAATCGGCGCCACCACCGCGACCGTCAGTTGGCCGCCGACCCGGCCCGCCAAATTCTGCCGGAGAGCCGCTTCGAAGGCGTCGTAACTCCGAACCTGAGCCTGTGCTGCGGGGGCATAGGTGAGGCAGCGCAGCGGACGCCCTGCCTTCGCCAGCCCCTCCGCGAGTTCCACTGGGGCTCCGAACAACCATTGCACCTGATCGCACCACGAACCCAACGGCCTGGCGACGAGAGCATCGCGGAGTTCATTTACATCAAAGACGAGGAGCGCGATCTCCGTGTCGGGAGAAAGAACACGTCGTAACGCCTCAACGTGATACAGCAATCCGATGCCGGCCAGGATAACGGTTTCGCCGCTTCGGCAAACCTTCGCGTGGCCCGTTGCCCAGGTGTCGGCTTCCCGGACCGGATCGTAGGCGCTATGGACCCAGCGCCCCTCCCGCTGTGCGGTGGGAACGCCGCTCCGCGCGGGCGTCACGCTCAGCACCCCTCCCCGCATGTTGTTCAACGCGGCGGCAAGTTCGGCATTCTGCGCTTTGATTCGGGCGACATTCGCTTCAAGCATGTTCATGCTGCAACGGCTCCGCATAGGGTGGGAGAGAGACTCCGCCAGACCTCCGCGCGTTGAGCGGCATGCCCCGCATCTGCCCCACTCTCATAAAAGGCTCCCCACCGATCAAGACGGCTTTTCCAGAGCTGCCAGGCCGGGGCGGAGAACAACCTCCCCGCACACAACAGATCGATACTTTCCCGAACAGGCCATGTGGTCGGCGGCTGGCTAGTGGCATGTTGAAACACCCAATGGCCTTCTCCATACGGTCCCGTTTCATGCACCCTCGCGCGAGCGAAATAGAGCCCCAACACTCGAACACCCAGAGCCGCCGCCAAATGGACCGGTCCCGTGTCACCGCCGACGACCCAGCGACAGGTCCCCAGCAAAGCCATCAGCTGCGGCAACGAAGTCCGTCCGGTTGCATCCCAGAGGCGCCCCTGAAGCAAGGGCGGAACATCGTCGGAGATGGCCCTCGCAACCTCCTTTTCCTGCCCGCTGCCGACCAACACGACACGCCCATCGTCTTTTGATTCCAGGAAGCAGCGAATCCATGCCGCCCACACCTGAGGCGGCACGCAGCGAGCCGGATCCCCCGCTCCTGTGACCAGGGCAACCGCGAAGGCTCCTTCCTGCCCGACAGACGCAAAATCTCCCGGCAGTTCGATGTCCGGTACAGTGAGTTGCGGCGCCCTTCCCAATGGCCTAACCTGGCAGAATCCGCACCAGGCATCGGCCAGATGGACTCGGTTCGCACCACGCTCCGTGGCAACTTGACGCAAGTAGGCCGCCCATGGGGTCATGAGCGTTTGTCCGTCAGCCGCACCGCACGTCTCGCTGGTCACATCGGTGAATAGTCGTGCGATGAGCTCTCCGCGCGTATGTTGATTCAGCAGATATACAGAATCGTATTCGGCGCTCACCAGGGAACGGAGATATCCCATCGCCGAATCCAATGCGGCACTGGGAGAGGTCTCCCATCCGGCAACCAGCCTGCGCCACTGCTCGCCGTCCCACGGAATCACGCGCCGAATCCCTCGCGCGCCGGAGAGCACTGTCGCCAGGGGAGCCGCACACAGAACATCCAGCGGCTTTGACGGAGCAGAGGAGCAGAGCGCCTCCAGGGCGGGAAGCGACTGTACCAGATCGCCCAGCCTCGCCAGTTGAATCATGAGCGCGCTTCGGTCGGTGGCGGAATCAGGCTGCATGGTGCCGGACCAATTGGTGCTCCGAATCGGCCAAGGTTTTCGATAGATCCCCCAGACCGTCGAACGACGGATTCAACATGCGAAGGGTTTCATATTCACGCCGTGCATCCGCAGGGCGACCGGCGCGCAACCAGATACCAGCCAAGGCGAACCGCATGGACAGATTGCCCGGATTTCGCGCGATGAAGGCGGACAGCAACGCCCCCATCCGATCCCACCGTTCCAGCACCGTGCCGCACCGCAGGAGCCAATGCATGCACTCTTCATCGTCCGGATACTGTTCACACAACGGAAGCACTTCCAGCCACGCCGCCTCGTGATGCACGGCACCGATCGCAGCCATGACGATCCCCAACGAGGCCTTGCGCTGATCGCCGGCGTTGAGGCGTGCCCGGACGAAGGCCTCCTCCGCCTCCTGAAACGCTCCCCGCTGCATCGCGACGATCCCGCGTAACAGCCAGCCTTCCCCATGTCCTGGCTGGTCCGCCAACAAAGCCGCCAGATGGAATTCGGCTTCGTCGACCGATCCGCTTCCCAATGCCTGTTTCGCCAGACCCAGCCGTGCGAATGGATCCTCTTCCAAGGCCAAGATCCGCTGCCAGAAAGGAATCGCCAGATGGCGCTGCCCGAGGGCGGTACAGAGCAACACGGCCCAGCGCAGGATCCATGCATCGGCCGGCCATTCGGCTGCCTCGGCCAACAACGTGGCAACGGTCGTGACATCCCGGCATTGTGCGGCTCGTTGCGCATCTGCCACCAGCATCCGCTGTGCTTTCATGACCGGATCGGCGATCACTTCTGTGCGATAGCCCAGTTTGCCGTCGGTGATATACGTATGGATGGCATAGCCGTCCTCATAATGAATCAAGTCTTCATCGGCCAACCACCAGGAGGCTCCCCACCGTTCGCGAAGACGTCGTCCATTGTCCTCCTCGTGCGCCTTGCGCCCCGGCGTGCGGCTTTCCAAGTGGTAGAGGACGCTCTGCGGCTGGTAGACGATCTTCCACTGCCGCTCGCGGATCTTGAGACAGAGATCGACGTCTTCGAATCCATTACGATACCCTTCGTCGAACCCGCTGACCTGGTCGAACGCGTCGCGTCGCACCAACATGCAGGCAGCCGTCACACACTGGAACTCGCGCCGCCGGGACACGCTGGAAGCCTGCGGGTGGAAACCTCGATAAATGTGATACGGCAGGAACCATTCCCGGGAAAAAGCCACGCCGGCATGCTGAATGGTCCCGTCCTCATACAGCAGCTTGCTCCCCACCACCGCCACTTCCGGATGGGTCCGCGCCTCTTCCACCAGAGCCGATAACCAGCCCTGGAGGGGAACCGTATCGTTGTTGAGAAATACGAGGAATTCTCCCCGTGCCGCCCGTGCGCCTTGATTACAAGCCTTGGCAAAGCCGAGGTTGTCCTGATTGCAGATCACCTGCACGTCGCCGCCCAAGGTTTTCAGAAAGTCTTGAATTCCGTCCGTCGAGCCGTTGTCGACCACGACGACTTCATAGGTGACGCCGTCGGTGACCTGTGCTAGAGCGGTCAAACACTGCTGTGTCAGTGCCGCGTTGTTCCATACCGGAATGATGATCGAGCAGTCGTAGGCTTTCTTGGAGGCTCTGGATTTCAGGGTCGCCAGCGTATGTTGTTGCGCCGCGAGCAGTTGGTGATGACCAATGAGATGAGCGGCATACTTCCGATAGATGAGATCCGCAGTCCGAGCGAAGGCGTCCTGGTCACGACTCGTCATCGAAGAGCCGTCGATGCGCCAGGTGAATTCAGCGGTCGCACGAGCAATGCGGGCGAAGGGGTAGCGCATGGACAGCCTGATCCACAAATCCCAATCCTCGTGCACGAACAGACTTTCATCGAATCGTCCCACCTCGTCCAGACAGCCTCGGTGGTGCATCAGGCATAACACTGGAATGTAGTTGGCGACGAACAGGCGCGCCCGATCGAAATCGACCCCATAGGGCTGATCGCGGCCCACCTCCGCCAGCACTCCGTTCACCTCCCGCTCGGCGATTCTCCAGGCATCCGTGTAGGCCACGCGGTGGGTGCCTCGTTCGAGGAACGCGACCAACGTACTCAAATGATCCGGTAGAAACCGGTCGTCGTCATCGAGGTAGGCGATGTACGTCCCACGCGCCATCCGCAGGCCGGTATTTCTCGCGGCGGCCAAGCCGCGGTTGTGATCGTGGTTGACCACCGTCATGCGTCCGATCGCATCCGATTCCGCAACCACCGCCTCGACGGAAGCCGTGCCGTCATTGACCACGATGACTTCGAAGTCCTGAAACTTCTGGCGGTTCAGGCTGTCTAACGCCTGGCGAAGCCGATCCGGCCGGTTGTAAGTCGGGACGATCACCGACACCGTCGGCGAACGCGTGAACGCGGTTCCGGCAGCATTGGACCGGCGACAGGCCCAGACTTGATAAATCGGCATCAGCTCCATGTCACGCTGTTCGGCGGGAGTGGCATGGGGGTAATACCGCAGGGACCGACCGTCGATATGAATCCGTTCCAGTCCCAGGTGTCTGAACCCGCCGTCCTGGAGCAGTTGATCCAATTGCTTCTCAGTCACCCAGTCCTCAATCGGTTGGTTCGGCGGGGCGATCCGTCGCCACTCCTCCCACACTTCTCCCCTCGGGGTCGTCAGAATCAGATACCCATCGGCAGCCAGGAGTTGTGCAAGCTGGGCGACAAATGCCGGTTTCTGGGGATGAGGCACATGCTCGATCACCTCCGAACAGAGCACCACGTCGTACGGTACGAAATCCGGCCTGGAGAGGACCGACTCGGGCGTTCCAACCTCGAAGCGGAGGTGAGGAAACAACCGCCGTGCATGGTCCACCACCCCGGCAACGGGTTCGACCCCTTCAGCGGTTCCATAACCGGCGGCAAGATTGGTCAGCCAGCCACGCCCACAGCCCACGTCGAGAATGCGCAAGATCCGACCGGGCTGCTCCCGTCTGCTCTGTCGAAGGACATGTTCAAGACATGAGGCAATCTTGGTCCATCGCGCCGATTCGTCCGCATTCGGCTCGGGCGTCGACCAGGCCGGCTGATTCACGAACAGATCGACATAGAAACGGTTCTGATCCGTCTTTCCTCCCGCCCCTTCGAACCGAGGCGTCGCAGGTTTACTCGGCTCCGTGATCCCATAGGTCGGCATGACACCCTGACTCACCCACTCCAGGGCCTCCCGGACTCGCCGTTCTGCCGTGTGGCAACGCCGTACCCGATCCTGCGCCTGACGCGCCAGCGATTGCGCATAGGAGGGATCGCGGAGGACGCGATCGATCTGGGCGGCCAGGTCATCGGGGCGGTCGGCATCAAACAGCAGACATTCCCGCCCCGGCTCCAACAGGGCCATATTCTTGGGGTGTGATGGCATGTTCCAGGAAATGACGGGCCGCCCGGCGGCCACGCCTTCGAACACGCGCCCGCCATAAAATTTCGCCAGGCTGGGCAGGTTGACGATCGCCGGCCATTCGACCAAGTGCCCCATCCAATCATGGAACTCCGCCAACCGGATCGTGCGGAGCGCTTGGGCATATTCCTCCACCGCCGCGGCCGTGACGGCTTCTCCGCTTGCCAGGAACCGCGCAGCGCTCTGCTGCAGTTCGTCAAATCGTCGCTGGTTAGGGCTCGGCGGATCGGCCGGAGATGCACAATGGAGGCGGCTTCGTAACGCAGGATGGCCGACCCATGCCTGCCGTCGACCATAGGGGGTGCCGTGGAAAACCGCCTGGGCACGGATGGGGGCCGCGGGCGGAAGGGTGATGAACCGCTCCAACACCATCTGGGGCCACCAGAGGACTCCGGGGCCTCCGAGCGCACCCAGCTCGGCTGCATCCCGCTCATCCGGCGTCAGCACATGGGTCAAGTACGGCAGCTGCCGCTGCAATTCGGGAAAACGCGCCCGCAGTTTCGGCGCCCATTGGTAATCCTGTTCGTCATACCGAAGGGATTCCATCAAGATTCCGATCCGCACGGGGGCGAGTTCCCCGACCCACTCCAGCGTCGCCTGATCCAGCGGGGTATGGATCAGCCACAACCACACGTGATCGAACCGCTGCCCCTTCAGCGCCTCTCGCGCGTGGTAGACCCAGGAGGCGGGTGTCGCGCAGCCCTGTTCCGCAATGGCTGGAACGGTCACACACTCCACGCCGTTCGCCACGAGCCCTTCTTGAACGGCGAAACTGGCGGAATAGGTCCATGGTCGTGCGGTCGCCCAGGTCTGAAAGTCGAGCAAAATGAGAAGCGCCCTGGTTCCCTGCGAGGCTCCGTCACGTCGTCCCAGCATCGTCTCTCCTCACTCTCGGCGGTTGAATCTTGCGAATTCGATCCTGCCTGCCGACCTCAGACGGCTCACAGGGTGCGAGCCGCATAGGCTGCGGCGGCAGGGGGCCGGCGGACCAACTTGCGCGATGTCATCTCTTGGACGTGGCGCACGGCCTGCTCGTCGAACCGCTCCGCCAACATCGCCCGGTAGGCCGGCCGATCGAAATAGGCCTGGAACGCCTTGTCACGGAAGGCGAGCACCTCCGTGGCCGGCAAATGGCGCGTGGGGAGCGGAAGCGAATCGACGGCATGTTGGGAGTAGGCGGTCCAGGAGTCCGGCAGGGGCCAGCCTTCCTCTACGGCTCGCCGGTAGAGGGCCGAGCCGGGATAGGCCATGGTGCAATAGAAGTTGGCAAACTCACAGTTCAGTTCGATGGCTAAATCGAGTGTGGCCTGCATCGTCTCGTGGTCGTCCTCCGGCAAACCAAAAATGTAATTGGCGATCACATTGATGCCGGCTGCTCGAACCCTGCCGATGGTCCTCCCGATTTGGCCCTGCTCGAAGGTCTTCAGCACATCGTTACGCACCTTCGCGCTGCCCGACTCGATCCCGAAACAGAGCCACCGCACCCCTGCGCGGACAAGCAGCTCCTCCATGCCGTCCTTCACCGAATCGACCCGAGCATAAGCCCAGATGTTCAGGTCGTATTGTCGCGCGATCAGCAATTGGCAGAGTTCGATGACATGCCGTCGATTGAGCACGAACATTTCATCGGCGAACTTGATGTGGCGCACACCGTACTGCAGCACTAGGCGATCGATGTCAGCCATGATGGTGTTGGGCGACCAGAAGCGGTAACTGTTGACCTCATTCCGATAACCTAAAGCCGCCTCCCCGCTCTTGAACGGAGCTTGGATACAGCAATACGAACAGTGATAGGGGCAACCCAAGGTGGTGTAGAGCGAGGCATAGGGATTGCGTCGGTCGAGAAAGCCGAAACAGTGCCAGTTGTGGGCGCGATAACGATCCATCGGGAGGAGATCCCAGGCCAGTCCCGGCATCTCCTCGTCCAACCGTTCGAGGTTCGGCGCGGCATTGGATTTTCGGATCGTTCCGTCGCTCCAGTAATACATCCCCCTGACGCGGCTCCAATCGACGGAGTCTTCCTTCAGGGCCGCCACCAAGTCCATAATGGTGTAGAGCCCTTCCCCATCACAGACGAAATCGGCGGCCTCTTCGCGCAAGGTGCGTTCCGGCAGCGCCGCGACATGGCCGCCCAACAACAGCACTTTGCTTGGAAGGCCCTGCTCCTTGATGGCTCGACAGATCGCTCCAGCCGATGGCATCACCTGCGTGGAAGCAGAGGGATTGTGCCCGTAGACCAGCACCACGACGAGGCGAGGAGCACATTCCTCCACACGCGCGGCCACCTCCGCAGGAAGCAGGTCCTCGGCATTGGCATCGAGGATGTCGACTCCTATCCCACGACGACGCAGGAACGTGGCGATGAGCCCGCCCCAGACGGGGGGCTCAATAGCGCTCAGGGTGCCTCCCAAGGCTTGATAGATCTGGGTCCGGCTCCCGGGATTCACCAGGAGCACATCGAGTGCGGCCTGTCGTGCCATGGTAGCTCCCATTAGTATGCCGTCCCCTGCGGGACCCCGTGTGCCTCAGGGCGAGGCACTTTGACGGCCTTTCCAGACTCCCCACGCATCCAGCCGGCGATCCTCGCGACCACCGCCCCGACATCCAAGCCGTACTTCTCCCAGATCGCCTTGCGGCCGCCGTAATCGAATACAAACCGATCGTCCTGGCCGATTCTCATCGTCGGCATGCGAAGATCTTCATCGATCATCCATTCGGCAACGAGACTACCCAGGCCGCCGGCCAAAAGATGTTCCTCCAGCGTGACGACCCGCGCCACCTTGTGCAGATACTGTTTGAGCGCGTCGCCATTGAGCGGCTTGAGCCGAAACACATCGACCACCCCCACATTCAACCCCGCGCTCTGACGCAGGAGATCAGCCGCAGCCAGCGCCTGGTGCACCATCACTCCCGACGTCACGATGCACAGGTCGCTGCCGGATCGCAGCTGAGTCAGCCCCTCTCCGATATCGATTTCCCGCCCGGCATACACCTCCGGCAACCCGGCGCGATCGAACCGGATATATTGCGGCGATCGATCTTGATGCACCAAGGCCGCCAGTTCGCCTGCGCTGGTCCCGTCCGCCATACTGTAAATCTTCAGGTTCGGCAGCGCGCGCATGATGGACACATCTTCCACCGTGTGGTGGCTCGGCCCCATGATGTCGTAGGCATACCCTGCCCCCACGCCGATCAGAACGATCGGAAGATTCATGGCGCATACATCCAACTTGACCTGCTCATAACAACGCAGGCTCACGAACGGGGCGATGGCATAGACGTAGACCTTCTTTCCCTCGAAGGCCATGCCGCACGCCATCCCGATCAATTGCTGTTCCGCAATCCCGACGTTGAAAAACCGATCGGGAAAGTCGCGGGCAAACTGATCAAGGGTCGGCGCGCCGTTATCCGCCGTGATGAAGACCGCCTGGGGATCTTCTTGGAACAACTTGTACAGTGCGTTGAAGAACTGATCCCGCATGCCCAGAATGAACTTGGTCGATCCCATGAATGGTTCCTTTCAGCAATCGACGAGGCCGTAAGGGCCGAGCGTCTCTTCTGCCCGGATGGTCAGGCGTTCACATGTTGTTGATGTCGTGTCTGGTCAATGCGAGATCCGCCCCTTCCGGCACACGGTAATGCCACAAGCGTTGGCCCTCCATGAGCGACGCCCCATGACCCTTGCGGGTATTGGCAATGATCATGAGCGGCTTCTTTCGTTTCGGCGAGCGGACATCGCGGAACGCCTCGAAGATCTCCGCGAAGGAATGGCCGTCGATCACGCGGGTCTCAAATCCGAAGGCCTTAAATTTCTTATCCAGCGGATTGAGGCGCGGGTTGTCGGAGGCCAGCCGCCGGTCGGTGGGATCTGTCGGGCCGAGAACGCCCTGCCCGTTGCGGTCGACGATGCAGACCAGATTTCGATAGCCGCGATGGCCGGCATAGATGGCCGCCTCCCAATTGGACCCCTCGAACAATTCGGCATCCCCGAGGAAACAGACGATCAAGTGTTCATCCCGATTCATCAAGGCCGCTTCGGCCATGCCGGTGGCGATCGGAAGGCCGTGGCCCAGGGAGCCGGTGATGACTTCGATCCCCGGAATGTTCCATTCGGCATGGACCCCCAGCAGATTCCCGATGCCGGCGAAATTTTCCAACTCGGACAAGGGGAAGTAGCCCAAATCCGCCAGAATCGGATAGAGGCCGATTCCACCCTGTCCCTTGCTGAGAATAAACCGGTCTCGCCCGTTCCACTTCGGGTTCCGGGCATCGAATCGCAGGAGGCCTCCGTAGTACAACGCCACCAGCAGTTCGGTCTGTGAATAGGCCGTGCTGATATGACCGCTGTGCGCCTTGACCGCCATCTCCAGGACCGTCGAGCGCACCCATTGCGCCTTGCGCCGCAACCGGCTTTCCATCTCCAAAGCTTTGCCCTGTAAACCGGCGGTGAGTTGTGCCGTTTTCATTCGTCTCCTCCTAAGGTGTCTGCAACGTCCGACATGCGTCCATCCTGTCTGTAAAAGCCGCCAGCCGTTCCGGGGTCCCGATATCGAACAGGGGACTGGCGGTCACGAATCCGTACAGAGACTCCAAAACCAACCGCGGAATGAACTCTCGCTCAAGCGACCAGGCCTGGGCCGCTGGAAACAGTTTCTCAACGGACCGCTCGAACACATACACGCCCGCATTGAAGTAACCTCGCGGTCCACGCCCCGGTTTCTCCACCATCGACAGCACACGATCGTCATGCCCCAACACCACGTCTCCCGCATCGGTCCGGTCATCGGGACTGGCGAGGACCAGTGTGCCCTGCGCGCGTTTCATCAGGTGAAATCGCAACAGTCGTACGGGGTCGACGTCGCAGAATGAATCACCGTTGACGACGAACACCCGTTGGCTGCGCGCCACACCGAACGCCTGGGCCAAGGCGCCTCCCGTACCCAGGGGATGCGGGTCTCGAACGAAGGAGGCCTGATAGGAGCCTCCTTCTGCACGCACCCACGCTTCGATCATGTCGCCCATGTAGCCGGTACTGAAAATGAACCGACGCGCGCCATGCCTGACCCAATGGTCGAGCAAAAACGACAGAAACGGCTTGCCGTGGACGTCGGCCATCGGTTTGGGCCGGTCATGGACGACGGGCTGCAACCTCGTTCCCAATCCTCCGCAGAGGACAATCACATCGCAATTGCCGACCGTCCCCGTGCTCACGCCGCCCTTCCCATCAGCGATGCCGCCAACTTGGCCGCGGCCTGCGCGGAGTTCTGGGCCCACACGTCGTCCAAGATGAGCTGGTCTTCCTGATAGAAGACGATCTGGCTCCCGAGCCCCTCGAAACGGAACGGCACCTGGAGCAGGCCCGGAAGCGCCAGGCGAATCCGCTCGTGGTCTTCCGGTCGCGCGAAGAGGAGCATGAATCCCCCGCCCCCGGCTCCGAGCAGCTTTCCCCCCAACGCCCCGGCCGAGCAGGCCGTCGTATAGATCTCATCGATCGCCGGCGTCGTGATGCGCGAGGTGAGGCGTCGTTTCAACATCCAGGCCTCATGTAACAGGGCGCCGAAATCACTCAGGTCTCGGTCGCCGCTCAGAATTGCCATCCCCTCCTGCACCATCTGCAACATCGTGAACAATTCGGCTTGACGCTGCTGAGTGCAGCTGATCTGCTCCCTCGCCACCTCTGAGGCGATGCGGGAGAATCCGGTAAAGTAGAGTTGCAGGTGACTCTGAAAGGCCGCGAGCCGCTCGGGCCGCATCACGATGGGTGTGTAGCCGATCTCTCCATTCGAGAAGAAGTCCAACTTGCAGAAGCCGCCATGAGCCGCTAACACCTGATCCTGACAGCCGACGGATTCCTGCAAAATGTCTTGCTCGACATGGATGGCCGCCTGGGCCAACTGCGCCTTGCTCGGCATGGTGTGCTGCAGCGCATAGAGTGTATGGAGCAGCCCGACCGTGAACGAGGAACTCGACCCTAGCCCGGTACGTGCCGGCAAGTCGCCATCATGATGAATCTCCAGTCCTGCGTGGACATTGAGATACTTGAGGACCCCCCGGACCGCCGGATGCTCGATCTCCTCATTGCTATTGACGTGCTCGATCCGCGAATAGGCAATCCTGGTCCTGTGGTCGAAAAAGGGAGGCAAATGACGGCAACTGATATAGCAGTACTTGTCGATGGTCGTCGCAAGCACGGCACCGCCATGCTCCCGAAACCACACCGGATAGTCGGTGCCGCCTCCCAAGAACGAGATCCGAAAGGGGGTCCGGCTGATGATCATGTCCTGGCTCTCCGGTGAGGAGCTTGCCCGTCAGACGTTGGCATACTGCCCCGCCCTAATGATGGTGTAGCACTTGACCAATTCACGAATGCCCCGTTCTAACGACCATTCCGGTCTGAAGCCGGTCGCCAGCAGACGTTCGTTGGACACGATATAGTCCCGCTTGTCCGGATCTTCTCCGATCGGCGCTTCCGAGTAGACGAATTGGGGTACCTGCCGTTTGATCTCCGCACACAGTTCGAGCTTCGAGAGGTTGGCATCGTCCAGACCGACGTTGTACGGACGATCTTTCATCTCGTCGAAGTGGTCGATGGCATGGAGGAATGCCCGCACTACATCCCGGACATGGATATAATTGCGCATGCAATGACCTTCGAAGACCGTAACTGCGCGATCGTGGACCGCTCGCCAGACGAAATCGTTCACCAGGAGATCCATGCGCATCCGGGGCGAGACGCCGAACACGGTCGCCAGCCGAAAGGTGATGGCATTCCCGCGGTCGAGCACGGCCCGTTCGGCTTTCACTTTGGTTTCTCCGTAGAGGCTGATCGGGCGTAGCGGTGATTCCTCCGTGCAGGGCACACCGGGCCGGCCGATGCCATATCCGCTGTTGGTGACGGGAAAAATGATTCGTTGGCGCGGCGAGGACAACTTGCAGAGCAACTGCACGGCTTCGAAATTCACGCTGGTGGCTCCGACACGGTCCCGATCGCAGAGGGGGGCGCCGACCAATGCCGCCAGCGGGATGATGATGTCCGCCCGGCGCAGAAGATCCGTCACCAGCCGCTCATCCCGGCAATCACCGCGGACCACCTGGAACCCCTCCTCGCCACAGCAATCCAGCAAGCTGTTTTGCCGAAAGAGGAAATTGTCGAGCACCGTCACTCGATATCCGCGCTCCAGCAATCGTGTTGTCAGCACGGACCCGATATAGCCCGCTCCGCCTGTCACCAGAACCTGCGCTCCGCCTATGGTCATCACGAACCAGCTCCCTTGCCACAATCGAGTGCGCGATAGATGGTGCGGTGCGTCGTCATGCCGCCTCCAAGACCACACGGGCAATGTGCTCGACGTCCGGCTCTTCCATGGACGCATGGTTGGGCAGGAAGAAGCCGCAATGGTGGATTCGGTCTGCCACGGGGAAACTCGCGGCGCCGTAGCGATCCATCCAAAACGGGTGCAGCCCCAGATTACCGGCCGAGAAGATGCGGGTTTCGACACCCTCCGCCACCAGAGCACGCACGATACGACGCCTCGATTCCGGAGAATCAGCCAGCAGGCCGAACGAGATGCTGGCGGCCCGACTGCCCTCCGGCGGGCGCTGGGTGTAAAACCGCTTGCCCAGCAGCCGGAAATACCGATCATGATGTTCTTGCCTTCTGGTCGTCATGCGATCGAGTTTGCGGAGCTGTTCGAGCCCGATAAAGGCATTCAAATCCGTCGAACGGAGGTTGAACCCCGGCTCGTAGAAGACGAAGGGCGAGTGAAAATCATCGACGTGATATCGAGTGATTAAGTCCTGGTGGCTCCCACGATCCAGGTCCTTGCTCCACCCGTGGCTGCGCAACATAAGCAAGAGATCCGCGAACCGCTTGTCGGCCGTCGAGACCATCCCGCCTTCGATCGTGGACATCTGGTGCCCGAAGTAGAAGGAGAAACTGGCCATGTCGCCGAAGGAGCCGACCTTGCGCCCCTTGTAATCGGCCCCGATGGCGGCACAGGCATCCTCCAACAGATAGAACCCATACCGGTCCTTGAGGCGCTGCAGATCCTCCATTTTATGGGGCACACCTAACACCTGGACCAACAGGACCGTCTGCGCCCCATGGCACTTCAACAGATCTTCGAGATGGTTCAAATCCAACCCGAAGGTGTCCGGGTCGGCTTCGCACATAATCGGCGTCATGCCGAGTTGAATCGCCGGGGCGATGGAGGTCACCCACCCCACGCTGGGAACGATGACCTTGTTGTTTCGAAGCCGTCCTGATCGCAGCAAGGCATAGTACATGAGGAGGTTGGCCGATGAGCCGGAATTGCAATGCACCGAGTGGGGGCGCCCCAGCCACTCGGACCACTGCCGTTCGAATTCCACCGTGACGGTGCCCTTGGTCAACCTCGGATAGGTGCGCAGCCAATCGATCAGTCGGTCGATATCTTGCCGATCGATCGTGTCCTGGGCGAGGCACCACCGTGGATTGAGGCCGGCGCTGCTGGTATGAGGCGTCATAACATCATCCCTCTCGATTCGCGTTGCCGTCCGCCGATCACATGGCAGGAGGCAGCGCAGGAGGGATAATCAAGATGCATGCCATCGGCAGGAGGTCGCGTAGTGCTGGAAATGGCGGACTTCCGGTGAACTCAGCGGGAACCGCCGCGCCTGACTCGGTAAGAATTTCCTAGCGGCTGGCAACCGCTGCAGTCTAGGCGGATTCGATCACAGGCTTCCGCAAGGCGAAGGGTTCGAGGGGCCTTCCGCACCATCGGGCGGCGCCATCGCACAAGGAAACACCTAGGACGATGACCGCCAAATTACTGACAGGTTCGATTTTCAACCCCCACAGCCACGTCCCCGATGAGTAGCCTTGTCTCACGACCATGAGCGAGTGTCGGCAGACAGCCGGCTTAAGGCTACCTGCCCATGAACCGATATACAGTCTGCCGAACAGGCAACTGGATCGTTGTCGGGCCCCTCACCATCGACGACCAGGCAGTTCGCACCTATGGCCTCCACCAAACAAATCCCGATCGACCAGGTCAAGCTCGGCATGTTTGTCGTGGGCATGGACCAACCTTGGTATCGCACCCCTTTTCTGTTCCACAAACGGCTGATTTCAGACCCGAACGACATCGTCCAGATGAAGCGGCATGGGATCAAGGAGGTCACGATCGACACCGAACGCGGCACCGATGTCGGCCAAGACCCAGCTCCCACGCAGGAAGCGGCTCCCGAAACGCCGTCGGAGGCACCACCGGACGAGAAGAGTCCCGGCCCTTCGAACCGAGAGGACAGCCCGGCACAGCATGTGGCTGCCGCGAAAGCTGCCTATCGTGAAGCGACAGCGGCTATGGAACGGGTGTTCAGCGACTTGGAGGCAGGCACCTCACCGAAACTGGTGACCTTGAAAAACATCGTCGGCGGGTTGTTGAACCGCATCCTCACCCATCCCGATTCTATGATGATCCAACTCTGTTTGGAGCAGATGAGGCGATTCGACCGTACCTTGGCATCCCATGGAATGGAAGTCTGCATCCTGGCACTCATCGTCGCCGTGGAGAACGGCTGCGTAGAAACTGATCGTGAGACACTCGGCGTCGGGGCGCTGCTCCATGATGTCGGGTATATCCGACTGCCCCGTAATCTGTATCGAAAATCATCGCGCCTGACCGAGCAGGAAAAATCCCTCATGCACCAGCATCCCCAGTTGGCGGCAACCGTCCTGGCTCAGGGGGATCAATTTCCCGAGTCCGTGAGCAAAATTATTGCCCAGCACCATGAACATGCCGACGGCAGCGGCTACCCGAACGCGTTGAAAAACGACGCCCTCTCTTCCCTCTCGCAGATCGTCGGATTGGTCGACACCTACGGCGGCATGATCACCCCGCGCCACGGCAGACCGGCGCTGCTCCCTCACGATGCCATCAGACAATTGTTCATCCTTGGCGAGAAGGGCCGATTCGACAAGGCCCTCGTGGAGGTGGCCATCAAAGCGTTGGGCGTCTACCCGATCGGCAGTCTGATTAAACTCAATACCAACGAGTATGCCGTGGTGGTGGGCCTCAATCGCGAACATCGCCTCAAACCACGGATTCGGATCATCAAGAGCCCGGAAGGAACCCTGTATAAGGCTCCACTCGAAATCGATCTGACCGACACCGACTCTACCGGACCGACTCGATCCATTCAGCGCGCCCTGGACCCGAATCAGGAACATATCGATGTTGCCGCCTATGTCGAGACGAAGGGACAGTAACCCGATCCCATGACCCCGACACCTGAGCCACGACCCAAACCAGCCCAAACGCCTGCAGGATTCCCTTGGGCTTCCGAACTGACAGCACTCTTGTGGGACGCACTGCCGCTCGGGATCTGTCTCCTCTCTTCCGACCAGACGGTGGTCCTCGCCAACCGCACTGCCGCCCGTCTTTTCCAGCGCCACCCTGAGGAATGCAGCGGACAATCGCTGGCGGCATTGACCGGCCATTCGCTGGACCTGAGCGAAACCATTGCCTCAGCAGGAATCTGGTCTCTCTCGCAAGGATCCGGTGATGACACCGATCGCACACCTGTCGAATGGCAACAGCTCCGCCTTTCCGGGCTGACCGGGATTACCGCGCTCTTGACCCTCCGCGACGTGTCTCGCCAAACCGAATTGGAACAGGAGCGAAACCGATTGGCGGCCGTGGCGGAAGAAAGCCCCTATCCGATCGTCGAACTGGATCGAGACGGCGCGCTGCTCTATGCGAATCCGTCGATGATCGAGCTCCTCTTCCGATTCGGCTACGACGATGAGGGGAAGCCGGACATCCTCCCGGGCAATCTGCGGTCGCTCCTTGCTGCTTGCGTACACTCCGCGAGCGCACTGCCGCCGCAGCAGGTGGTGCGCGGCGACGCCTGCTATAGCTGGACGTTCTGCCCCGTCCCCGGCCATCACCTCGTGCGTGCCTACGCCATCGACCTCAGCGCGGTCCATGGGACCCATCGCGCGCTGAACGAGACGGCTGACCGTCTCCGTGAGAGTAACCTTCAGCTCCACGCGGCGCTCGAGCAAGCGCAAGCCGCGACGCGCGCCAAAGCGACGTTCCTGGCGACGATCACCCACGAATTACGGACCCCCATGAACGGGGTGATCGGCATGGCAAGTCTTCTCCTCGACACTCCCCTGACGGATGAACAACGGTCGTTCGTTCAGACCATTCAACAATGCGGGGAGACCCAGCTCTGCCTCATCAACGACGTGCTCGAATGCAGCAAGATTGAAGCCGGTAAGCTGGAGCTTGAAAATCTGGACTTCCAGCTTCGAACGATCGTGGAAGACATTCTGCTCCAATTCGCCGAACGTGCGGAGAGCAAGGGACTGGAGTTGACCGGCTTGGTGCAGGCGCCGGTGCCGAATGCACTACGGGGAGACCCCGCCCGCCTTCGTCAAGTCCTGACCAATTTCGTGGGCAATGCCATCAAATTCACCGACCGCGGGGAAATCACGCTGCAAGCCTGCCTGGAAACAGAGTCCCCTACCACCGTCACGATTAAGTTCGAGGTCACCGACTCCGGCATCGGGATCAGCGAGGACGTCCAGGCGCGACTCTTCCAACCGTTCACACAGGCGGATAGCTCCACCACCAGGAAATACGGTGGCACCGGGCTCGGCCTCTCCATCTCCAAACAGCTAGTCGAACTCATGGGCGGGACCGTGGGACTCCGAAGTCGGCCCGACAAGGGAACTACCTTTTGGTGCACGGCAACTTTTCAGAAACAGCCGGAGGCTCAACCTGCCATTCTCCCATCGCCGGAACTGAGCGGACGTCGGGTCCTCATCGTCGATGACAACCCAGCGAGCCGCACTGTCCTGCATCACTTGCTTTCCGGCTGGGGCATGCACGACGGTCAGGCGCGGAACGGTGAAGAAGCGCTCGGAATGGTTTCCCAGGCCGCGGCGCAGGGCGCTCCGTACGATCTGGCCATCGTCGACCTCATGATGCCGGAATTGAACGGCCTTCAACTCGCTCAAGCTCTAAAGGCAAGGCCTGAGGGGCAATCGATGCGACTGGTCATCCTGACCTCTCTCACGAGACCCAGCCATGCGGAGCAGGTTCGACGGGCGAACTGCGACGCCCATCTTGCCAAACCGGTTCGTCATGACCCCCTGCAGAATTGCCTGCGACGAGTATTGGGAACCATGCCGAGTCCTGAGCCGGGTCTGAACCGGACGACAGCTGCCCCCGTATCTCCTTCTCAGGCCCCCACCCTCGCAACACCGCCTGTTTCCACGACACGGCCGCGCGTGCTGGTTGCGGAAGACAATGCCGTCAACCAGAAACTGGCTGTACGGATGCTGGAGCGGCTTGGTTATCAGCCTGACGTGGTCTCCAACGGCCAGGAGGCGCTGACGGCATTGGATAGAGGCGGTTATACCGCCGTGATCATGGATTGCCAAATGCCGGTCATGGACGGATATGAGGCGACGAGGCGGATTCGAAAAAGAGAACAGGAAGGTGGCATTCCCGGGGCGTTGGCGCGGGTACCCATCATCGCATTGACCGCCAATGCCATGCAGGGTGACGCGGAACGCTGCAAGGCGGCCGGTATGGACGACTACCTGACGAAACCCGTGAAAACCCAAGACCTGGGACGAGTGTTGCAGCGCTGGATTCCCAGTTCCTCCCCTGAGCCCCACGCCTCCACGGCCTCTCCCCCATCTCCGAGCAAGCTCACTACGGGAATTTTCGAGGCTGAAAAGATGCTAGAGAATATCGGCGGAGATCTCGACCTGTTCCATCAACTGATCCGCCTATTTTTGGACCGCTATCGCATGATGCTGCAGGATATCGCGGCGGCGATCGAAAGCAATGACAGCACCACACTCGAACGGGCGGCCCACAGCATGAAAGGCACGGCTGGAAATCTCTGTGCCCCGACCGTCGTCTCTGTGGCCGGTCAATTGGAAGGACAGGCCCGTCAAGGCTCATTGGATCAGGCCCCTGCGCTATTTCCAAAACTCGAAGACGCCGTGCAGGAGCTGATCGTCGTATTGCAGGCGCAGATCCCCCGCACCTAGCCTCGACGACGAGACCCGCGCGCAGAAACAGGCAAGCGCATGCTTGTCTGCACGATGCACCTGTATAAGCTATTGGACCGTTAGCAAGCAGACGTTTGGAGGGGGCGATCGGTTTGCCGACGTTGTGGAGCAGAATAATCGGCGAACAGCGGGTACCGCGTGGGCAAGTCTTCCGATAACACCAGTTGTTTACAGAGCCTGGTCCGATGATTCATGACCAAGGGGCCGCGCAAGTTCGCGGTCACGGACTGCGGATCGTGCGAGGGAATGGTTAAAATCGTGACGACGGAAAGCTCGTCCTCGCCCTGCCTTTGAATTTCGATCAAGGCTTCCGTCGGAATGTGAATTTCATAGTCGGGTTTGAAGAAGGCGGGATCCAGCACGACAAAGGCCAATTCCGGCGCTTCGACACACTGCAGCCACTTAAACGGAGCATCCGTGTCATGGTCCAGCAGGACATATCGAGTCCACTCCGGAAATCCTAAGATGCCGGAGGGAAAAACCAAGAGCACATCATCCTTCACTTCAAATGCGCCGAACCTGCTTGACTGACACTTCATACAGCTCCTTGAGCACCACGCCGCCCCCCCCTATTCGACAACTGTCGAAAGGCTTCCAGAGGAATCACCCCCGGACCGGCTGCGATTCGATTCTCTTCCTGAATCCGTGCATGGACCTCCTCACGATGGACTTCCACATTGGGAGGCGCCTCGATGCCGAGCCTGACTTGGCCACCCTTGATGCCCAAAACCACGATGCGGACATCCGGCCCGATGGTGACGCCTTCTCCCCGGCGTCGTGTAAGTACCAGCATACCAGCCTTCCTTGGCTTGGAAACGAGTCTATCGTCTTATCGGCTCCGCACGGCGGGACTTGAGAATCGCCTACCGAAGATAGTTGAGGAGCGACGTATCGAAGATTCTGGCAAATGTCTGACTCGCAGCATTGACCGCCACCTCCTGCAGGCGAAGGCGACTGATGGCCGCTGCCAGGTCTGCATCCTGGTTGTCGGAAATCGCCTTCGATATCGTCAGGGTTGCCGTATCCAAGGCATCTCTTGTGACCTGGAGCCGATTGGCCAACGCGCCGACGGTACCCTGCGTTTCGCTGATCTGGGCCGTCGCGAGATCCAAATTCCCCAGACCATCCTGGATTCCGTTACGATCGTTACTCTCCAGCGCCGTCAACAGATCACGCAGTGAGTTGAAAATATTCGTGGCAGACCCCGTGAAGATACTGCTACCCGGAAGGAGAATTTGAACGGTTTGATTCGGACTGACGGCAATGGACTGCGTCTCGGCATTGCCCTGGTAGGCCACGGTATCGCCGGAGGTGATCACAAAGGGGCTTACGTCGGTCTCCGTCCCCCCGAAGATGGCCTGTCCGGCAACTTCCGTATTTCCCAGCTGAACCAATTGGCGCTGAAGCTGCCGTACTTCCTTCGCGATTGTCTCCCGGCCTTCCGGAGACGTCGTATCGCTGCCGGCTTGAATGGTCAGTTCGCGAATCCTGGTGATCAGATTCTGAACCTGCCCCAGCGCCTGATCGGCCGCATCGACGCGCGCACGGCCGAAATCGATGTTGCGGATCCATTGAGTCGTCTGGGACAGCGCTGATTTATCCAGCACGATCTGACCGAACGCACTCGGGTCGTCGGAGGGATGAGACACCCGGCGTTGACTGGAAATCTGTTCCTGCGCGTTCAGACTTTGAAGACGGGCTCGCTGGAGATTGCCGAGCAGGTTGCTATAGATCTGTTGGTCCGCGACCCTCATGGTAAGTATGCCTCGTTTCGATTCGGTTAACGCTTGAGCGTCAGAATGGTTTGTAACATTTCGTCGCTTGTCGTGATCAATTTAGACGCGGCTTCGAAAGCGCGTTGATACTTCAGCAGGCTGATCAACTCCTCATCCATTGACACACCCGACACCTGTGCTCGATGCGCGAGCAACTGATCGTTCAAGATCTCCTGGCCTTCCAAATCACGTTTGGTTCCTTGAAGGGTGGCACCAAAACTCCCTGCCAGGGCGCTGTAATATTCTTGGAACGTGGCATTACCCAATCCCGCTAAGGTGCTGTCTTGCAAGCCTGCGACCGCGAGGGCGTTGACATTGTTTCCTGGAACGCCGGCGGCCGTAGACGAGGCGGCGACCTGCCGCCGATCTGTGAGCGCCACGCCGATGGTTGCAGCCGTAGTGCCTGTCGCGGTGAAGAAGTCCTGTGTGGTGGATCCATCTAATCCGTAGCCTGCACGGTGCTGGGTATTCACCTGGCTCACGAGTTGTGATGCGAGCGTATCGAGCGAGCTTTGGAGCGAGGCCGCCGTCGTGTCCCGGGCATCAATCCACCCCTTCAGTCGGCCGCCGCTGATGACACCTGTGAGGTCGGTATTTGCACCGCTGCCGTTGTCGTACTGAACATCCGAAAGACCGCTGTTGGTGATGTCGGCGACGCCCGCCAATCGAAAGGCGGTTTGCTGCGTCACCAACACTTGACCGACTCCCACAAACACGCTGACTTGACCGTCCGACTCTTCCAGCGTGGAAATGTCCACCAATTCCGCCAAGTCGTTGAGGTATCGGCCGCGCTGGTCGCGCAAATCGTTCGCCTGTTGGCCGCTGACCTCTGCCAGTTTGATTTTTCCGTTGAGATCGGCAATCTGACCGGCCAATGTATTGATATCCGCAATGCCTCGCAGGATTTGGCCGTCAAGCGAATTTCGATGCGCCGATAATTGCGTGGCGGCCTGGTTGAGCCGCTTGGCGACCACATCCGCCTTCGACAGCAGCACCGTCCGACTCGTCAGGTCGGCGGGATTCGTCGCCACATCCTGCCACGCTTGAAAGAAGTCGTTCAGGCTGGCAGCGATGCCTTGATCGTTGGAATCGGCAAAGACCGTCTGAATTTGGGTGAGGGCATTCTGAGACGCGCTGAACTGCCCGAGACGTTCCCGGGAGGTCAAGAGTTGCGCTTCGACGAAGGTATCGATCGAACGGCGAATCTGCGTCGCCACGACCCCTGTTCCCAACTGGCCGGGGATTGCATCTTCCGGTATGCCCTCTGCCAAAACGATCTCCTGACGAGAGTAGCCGGGGGTATTGACGTTCGAGAGGTTCTGGCCTGTGACGGCCAAAGCCCGTTGAAAGGTCGCCAATGCATTCGCGCCCATTCCGAGCAACCCATTCAAGCCTGGCATACGCCCTCTCCTACCCTCTCATTCCTATGCGACCGCCCATCGCCGGCACCGCGACACCAGAGGACGAATACAACTCCGCGGAGCCGGAACTACGTTGCCACGCGCGTAACGCCCCTTGAAGAAACTCCAGCGACTGCTCGACCAGGCCGGCATTCAGGCGATTCAAGCGATCGGTCTCCTCGACGGCAGCCAGCAGCTTTGCCAATAGGGCTTCGGTCACCACCGAGGAGCCCTTCCCATCCTGTTCGGATTGCTGCACGCGGCGGACCCCTTCCAGTTCCCGTAACTCTTCCAGGAGTTGCGCCTTCTTCATCGTGACCTGGGTGAACTCGCTGAAGGACAACGTCCGAATCGCTTGCTGCTCCCGGCGCAGCAGCGTTTGAAAGGCAATCACCTTGTCGTAGAGGCGAGAGAGGAGGGACTGGGTTTCCAATCGTCGGCTGGACTCTGTGGTCGACACCTTTCGCCTCCTCGGAGGTAGGCCTGGAGCGTGAGCGCCACCAAGAGCCGGCGACGGTATGAAGCAACACCTACAAGACGAAGTCCGTCAACACGTTGCGGATCATCGCATCGGCAACTTTTTTCCCGTCGACGTTGTAGGTTCCGCCTTCCACGGACTCTTGAATATGCTTGACCCTGGCGTCACGATCCGCATCCGGCTGCTCGGCTACAGCCCGCAGGCGTTGCAGTTCCTTGGCTTCTTCAGAAATCTGTACCCGGTCTTGCTTTTCGGTATTCTGAGACACCGTCTTCTTCTGCTGTGTCCGTTCAGTCTCCTGAACGCCCAACAAGACCTTCGCGAGATCCGCCGCCCGGCCGTTTCCTGAGATCTCCATGGCGTACTCCCCTCCCAGATTCCTAATGGCACCCTATAGGGGCCTGTCCCCTGGTCGACTCCTTTATCGGTACCGGAGGGCGAAACTTGAGAATCAGGCGGCAATTTAGAAGTTTTTTTCTGCGTAGGCATCGATGTAGGCCGTCAAGCCGATCCCTCCCGCCTCCGAGGCCAAACGGGATAACTCCTGGTCATAAAAGGAGTACCAGACTTCCTCACCCTTGCGATCCAATAACCCCTTCGGCACCGTCGCCCTCATCTCCTTCATCAAGTGCCCGATAAAGTAGGCCTCAAACTCCTGGCCGGCCTTATGGAGTTCCGCACGGGCGGCCTCGCCGGCCCCTGCCATTCCGCTGAGGAGGTTGTGGCGGTTCAACGTTTGCAGGGCTACCGCATCAAAAGCTTCCAACTGTCGTGAGACGACGTTCTTGATGTCCATCCCGATCAACCGCCTCTGTTAGACAATTTCCAGGTTCGCTTGAAGTGCCCCGGCGGCCCGCAAGGCCGACAGGATTGCCACGAGGTCACGAGGGGTCACCCCGACGGCATTCAGAGCTCGGACGACGTCACCCAGCGTCACGGTCTGATCCACGACTACCAGCCGGGACTCTTGTTCTTTCACCTCGGTTTGAACATCCGGAGTCACGGTCGTTTGCCCCATGGTCGATCCAATAATTGGCGCAGGAGGCTGCGAGACGTTGAGGGTGTTCTTAACCGAAATCGTTAGGTTTCCGTGAGATATCGCACAAGTCGAGAGCCGGACATGTTCTCCGAGGACGACCGTGCCGGTGCGTTCGTTCACGACAACTTTGGCTGCCACATCAACAGTGACGTCCAACCCTTCCATGGTCGCGATGTATTCCACGACACGTCCTTGAAAGGTAGTCGGCAAGGCTGCCTTGACGAGCCCGGCGTTCACTGGCACCGCCGTTCCCTTCCCGAAAGTGCCGTCGATCGCTTCGGCTGTACGGATGGCAGTCGTAAAGTCCGGGTGACGCAAGAGCACAGACACCGAATCCCACGAATCAATGTCCACAACCAGTTCTTTTTCCACGATTGCGCCGGCGGGAACCACACCGGCGGCCTGGTGATTTTTCGTGACGGTCGCTCCACCTGCTCCACCGACGCCGCCTAAGAATCCACCGATCGAAACCGGCCCCTGGGCGACGGCGAACACCTGCTGGTTCGGCGCCTTGAGAGGCGTCAGCAGCAAGGTCCCGCCTTGGAGACTCTTCGCATTCGCCATGGAGGAGACGACCGCATCGAGCGTCATCCCGGGCTTCACGAACGGCGGCAGTTTGGCCGTGACCATGACTGAGGCGATATTGCGCGTCAGCAACTGGATGGGGTCGATGACCAGATTGATCCCCATTTTGTTCAACATGGACATCATGGCCTGAATGGTGAACTGACCACCGATGACCTGGTCACCGGTCCGATCCAGACCCACCACCAAGCCGTAGCCGATCAGCTGGTTTTCACGGACCCCCTCGATGGTCGCCACATCCTTCACGCGCACGGCTTCCGCCCAGGAAGCCGTCAGCAGCGACAGCATGAGGAAGGCCGCCATCCCGACGAAGGCGCGACGAAACCAGGTGCCGGCTTGTTGCCGTTCCGGCTGCTTGCGCTGTGGCGTCGGGAGCGGGGACGACCAATGGCGAGGCAATGATTCCGGATCCAGATCGGCCGTGCGCACCACACCGCTGGCCAGCATCAAGCGAAAACATTGTATGATCAGCTGTTGCTGCTCTTTTCGTTGTGTCGACATCTCGCGCCGTCCTCCCGCCGATTCGCCGATTCCCGACTGTTCAAAAGGGATAGATCCAGTCCAAGACCCTGACCAGCCAGCCGGGCCGCTGCACATCATCCACTACGCCCAACCCGGAATATTCAATCTTGGCATCGGCAATCGCGCTGGACTGAACCGTGTTCTTCGTATTCACGTCCACCCGGCGGACAATGCCGCCGATCGTCATAATCTGCCGTTCCGAGTTCACCGTGACCTCGCGGCGCCCTTCGATCCGCAGGTCTCCATTCGGCAAGACTTCCGTGACGATGGCCGAGATGGTACCGGTCAACGTATCCTCTCGACTTGTCGCCCCCTTGCCGCCGAACTTGTTGGTCGCGCTCGCATCAATGCCCAATCCGCGACGTGCTTCGCCTCCGAGCCTGATCCCAGGCAAGCCGATGTACCCCACGCCGCTCCCACTCAAACTATTGGTGATGCTGGAATCGCGCTCCGCATTCGTATCGGCGCTCTTGGAGCCCTTGTGTTTTTCCACGATCGAAATCGTGATCACGTCCCCCACCCGCATAGCACGAAGGTCTTCGTACAGATAGGCACGCCCGTTCTCCTCTTGCCACAGCGACCCTACGGTTTTCGGTGGAGGCATTTTGGGTACCTCCACCTTTTGTTGCTTCGCACTCGGTGACGAAGAGCAGGCGGCCACCGCACCGATCATCAGACAGCAGACGGCGGCGGCGAAGCGTCGAGACCTAGAATGCTTGCCGTCAGAAATTGACACGCACCACCCCCGCTCCGACCACGATTGCCTGAAGGTCCTTGCCCGAGTCCACGTTGGACACCGTGATCGTTTGGCCGACTTCGCCATGGGATTTCGTCACGCCGACCGTTTGGATCGAGAGCCCTCCCTGCCGGGCTTCGATCGTGACTCGGTCCCCCTTACGCACGACAAAGGGGCGGCGAACAGCCGTGATTCGGATAGGGCTTTGGGGGGACAACGGCCTCGCAGCGGCCTTTCCAATCACATCGGTGGGGTTCGTCACGAATGCCTGCTTCAGGTCGAACAACACCATTTGATCCGTGCCGACATCTTCCGCCTCGATCACCTCATCCGTCTTGATCAGCCGATTCGTGACCACCACTTCCACTACCGCCGCAATGTCCGCCGTCGCTTCGACGGTCTTCGCCAACCGCCCATTGACCAGCAACTGAATCTGAAACAGCCGCCTCCCCAGGGGCTCCTCAGACCGGCCGGCGCCGACCTTCACTTCAACCATGCCGGGCGGCAGGACTACCGGCTGTTGGGGCTCCCCCAGCGTGACCTGGCAGTCGACCACTCGTCCGGCAAGCTCCCGCATCACGTGGCGATGGATGGCAGCCTGGATCTGCTCGGGCGCGACGATTCGTTTGCCGCGCGCCGACGGAACCGTGTGAATGGTCTGAGCCAAGGCAGTCTGGACCATCCCGGTGGGCGGCTCCGCCCTCCGTTCTCCCGCCGACACCGGCGCGATTCCACCGGCCAGCAGCCCAACCGTCATCGCGATCATTGTTGCGAGTCGAATCACGGTGTCGTCCTTTACGTCCTATGCCCTCGCCTTACCGCCGCAGATTGTTGGCGATCTGCATCATTTCGTCGGAGGCTTGGATGGTCTTGGAGTTAATTTCGTAGCTCCGTTGAGCGATGATCATATTGACCATCTCCTCAGCGAGATTGACGTTGGAGCTTTCCAAAAACCCTTGCTGCAACGTCCCGAACCCTGTCGAGAATCCACCCGTTCCCTGTAGAGGAGGACCGGATGCGAAACTGTCGAGAAAGAGGTTATTCCCCATCGACACCAGCCCCGAGGGGTTGTCGAAGCGCACCAACTGGATCTGCCCCACCTGCGAAGCCTGCGTGACCCCGGGGAGGAGCACCGACACCGTGCCGTCCTGGCCGATGTCGAGCTTCAACGCGCCCGATGGAATGGTGATGACCGGCGTCAATTGATCACCGTCGCCCGTGACCAAGTTTCCCACGTTATCGCGCTTGAACGAGCCGCTGCGGGTATACATGATGGTCCCGTCCGGTCTCGCCACCTGGAAAAATCCGGGTCCATCGATGGCGAGGTCGAGCTCGTTGTTGGTCTGGCGCATATTGCCTTGCAGCCATTCCTTGGCCACCGTGATGGGCCGTACACCGGCTCCGATCTGCACACCCACGGGAAAGACCCCGACGTTCGACGCGTTGGTACCGGGCAACCGCTGAATCTGATACAGCAGGTCGGCAAATTCGGCGCGACTGCGTTTGAACGCATTCGTGTTGACGTTCGCCAAGTTGTGGGCGATCGTGTCCACATTCAGTTGTTGCGCGGTCATGCCCGTCGCCGCAGTCCACATGGCACGAATCATACGTCCTCCTACTGCACCCGACCCAGATCCTGGATCGCCGTTTCGGTCATGCGATCGAGCGTCTGAATCAATTTCTGCGCCGATTCATAGCTGCGCATGCCTTCGATCATCTTCACCATTTCACTGAGTGAATTGACGTTCGACTCTTCGATGTGTCCGGACTGCACCTGTGTCGTGGTGGCCACCTTCGGCCGGCCGCCGGCAAACAATCCGTTCGCGGACTTTTGGGGCATCTGGTTTTCGGGGAACTCCACCAACTTGATCGTACCGATCGAGTTCCCGTCCACCTGGATCGTGCCTTGAGCGTTGATCTGCACCGTGCCCGGCGGCACTTTCAGTTCGCCCTTCGTTCCCATCACGACCTGTCCTTGGTTGGTGACCAGCCGGCGCTGGTTGTCCAGCGAGAACATGCCGTTGCGGGTGTAGCGAGTGCCCTCGGCCGTCTTCACCTCAAAGAATCCGTTGCCCTGAATGGCCAGATCCAAGGGATTCCCCGTAATGCGGGTTCTTCCCGGCTCAAAGGCCGTGCGCACGCCATGCGGTTCGGCGAAGACCCGTTCTGTTGGACCGGAAGGACGGGACAGGATCGCGGAGGCCAGTCCTCCATTCGAAGACGGACCGACGGCACCGGCGCTGACTTGCGCGAAGAGTCCGCGGAAGCCCTGTTGATCCTGTTTGAACCCGGTGGTATTGACGTTCGCCAAATTATTGGCGAACACCTGCATCTGTTTTTCCTGCGCCACGGCACCGGAGAGTATGGGATAGATGGCTCTGTTCATGGGTTGGCTTCTTTCCTCTCGTGCTCGCAGTAGAGATAGCAATGCACATGCCATGAGCGTCCACTGCATCATCGCCACTGGTCTCGCTCCGTCAGCGAGCACAAGGCCTTGTGATTATTGCGCGCGGCTCTTTTTGTCGAGCCAGGAGGAAATCTGGAAGGATCATGAATGAGACGGCGACGTTTGAGACAAGCGGGCCTGAGGGGAAGTCTTTGCCGCAGAAGAAGGAAAGTTCTGCCGAGTGGCAGGGACCACAGGAAAGGAGAATGCGTCAGGCCGCGATGACGGAGGCAGCCGCCGGCTGTGCGATGGTCACTGCCCCGTTGAGCCCATAGACCACGTACCCATCTGCGCGGGCGATCGCCGCAGCTTGGAGCGCGGCCCGTACCGTGGCGCGGCCGTCAGTTCCATCTTGCGGACAGAAGCCGATGCCGACACGGGCCATGCACTGACTCTCAACGCCTTCCATGGTAAACGGGAGGGAAACCACGAATTGAATTTTCTTCGCGATGGCCACCAGCTCATGCTCGGATCTCACCTGATCAAGCAGCACCCCAAAAACTCGCTTGCCTAGCCGCCCCACCCCATCGGTCGATTTCAAAGCGCTTTTCACACGAGCCGCCTGGACCCGAACAAACAGAGCGGCGTGGGCAGACTCCTCCCATGCCGGTCCCGTGACCTCCGTCAGGTCGATCACCAACACGGCCACCTGCGCGCCGGGCATCCGGCTTCTCCCGATCGCCTGATTCACCTCTGACGTAAACAGACGGGTCATCGGCAAGCCCGTCACCGAATCGTACGCCTGCCGGTCGTCGGCGCCCGACCCATTCCAGTCGGTTTCCTGTTCATCCATCCGACCTCCGGTGGCGGACATCAGTAGAATAAGGCAGGCGACGGCAATGATCAGGGCCAACGCGGCGAGCCAGGCCTCATCCAGCACTCCGACGAAGGGAAGATGGCTGAGTCCATTGAAGGCCACGGCCCAATAGAGCCCGGCGCCCCCGCAGGTAGTTGTCACGAGGAGTCCGAACCTGAGCCATTCTGCCGCTCGCTCCTCCACTTGGGCGGAAGGAGTCGCGTGCAGGCGCTCTGGCTGCCGAGCTGTAGCGTGAGGGACACGCGCCGCGCGAGGCTTCATACCGCCTGATAGTGGATGGAGATGGATCTGTCGAGAGGGGTATCGGCAGGAGGAAAGGAAAACTGAAGGCAAGCGGACAGGGGCGATCGCCAGGCGCGATCGCCCCATCGCTTCAGGCGTCGACCAGTTGCAGCCTGGCCTTGAGATGGATGATGGCCTTCGAATGAATTTGGCACACCCGCGACTCCGTCACACGGAGCATGGTGCCGATCTCCTTCATCGTGAGTTCTTCGAAGTAATACAGGGACAACACCATACGTTCTTTCTCGGGCAATTCCTGAATGGCCGACTCGAGCACATGCCGGGAGCGCTCACTGACCAACACCGCCAACGGATCGGGCTGGTTCGGGTCGGTCAGCGCCCCCAAGATCTTCTGCCCGTCCGTGTCGTGCACGCCCAAATCATCCAAGCTGATGACCACCGCGCCGCGCGAACGCGTGAGAAACTCCTCCAACTCCTCGATGGACATCTTCAATTCCTTCGCAACTTCCTGATCCGTGGGCGGGCGTCCCAGTCGGTTGAGCAACTCCCCATAGGTCTTCTGCAACAAGGTGATGCGTTCATGCACCGAACGGGGGACCCAATCCATGGAGCGGATCTCGTCGAGCATCGCGCCGCGGATACGGAACTCCGCATAGGTCTTGAATTTGGCTTCGCGTGTCGGATCGTACTTATCCATCGCGTCCATCAGCCCGATGATGCCGACGGAGATCAGATCCTCTGCATCCATATAGGCCGGCAGACGAAAGGCCAAGCGATGGGCCATCGCCTTGACGACATGCGCGAACTCCTGAATGACCCGTTCACGATCCCCTTCGGCAATCGCTTTGCGAGGAACACTCTTCGCAACGGCTGTCTTGCGAGTATCCATCATGGGCCGGCATTCCTTTCAGTCAATGCGTCCGCAGCAGTTGCTGCCAGAGGAACTGGACGGTGCCCTTGGGCAACGCCGGTGGCGTCAAGCGCGCGACCGCCTCGGTCAGGTCCCGGAACGCGCGGCTCGCCGGCGCGTGGGGATATTGATCGATCACAGCCCGTTGCTGAGACACGGCCATGGGCACGTAATCATCGGAGGGAATGGCCCCCAGGTAGTGCACCGAGATGTGGAGAAAGCGGCTGACCGCCAATTCGAGTTTCCGAAACACCCGGGCGGCATCTTTCGGGGACTTGGCCATGTTCACGAGAACGTAGAACCGACGCTCTCGATATTGCCGCAGCAAGACCTTCATGAGGGCATAGGCATCGGTCAGCGAGGTGGGTTCCGGTGACACCACCACCACAATCGACTGGGCCGCCGCCGCGAAATAGGTCACCGTCGAGGAAATACCCGCTCCCGTATCGATCAAGAGGACATCCATCCTCGACGCCAACCGCTCCAACTCCTCCTGCAAGATGACTTGCTGGCTCTCCGTCAGGGTCGTCAGTTGGGAAATGCCCGTGCTCGCCGGCAGCACCACGATCCCCTTCGGGCCGGTCAACGCAATCTCCTCCAAGCGGCAGGTGCCCGCCAGCACATGTTCCAACGTGTACTTGGGCGTCAGCCCCAGCAGAATGTCGATATTGCCCAACCCGAGATCCGCATCGAGCACCAGCACACGTTTGCCCGTCTGCGCCAACGCGATGGCCGTATTGGCCACGACGTTCGTCTTCCCCACGCCACCTTTTCCGCTGGTTACGGTGATGACCTGGGTGCGGGAGGGAATGACGTTCTCTTCGCGGTCCTTGGTCTGCGAGTCCAGCGTGTCCGGCTGCATCGTCATCGTCGTTCCCCTCTTGTTCAACTGCGATCCGTCTGGAAGGCCCTGGTACCGGACGTGGGCTCCGGTACGATCTGTTGATCCCATGGACGATGTGACGTATTGCCGGGAGAACGCACTCGCCCGCCCAACAATAGGTCGCCCAAGCGGTCGACGTGAGCCGCCATGAGATCGTCCGGCACGCGCTGGCCGACTCCCCAGTACGAGAGGGGGACACCGGTGCGATGGCTGGTCTCGAAAATCCCGCCGTAGCCGCTCGTTTCATCCAGCTTCGTAAAAAGCAATCGCAAGGCCGGCAGGTCCACGCATCGGCTTGCGCTCACGACAAGGTCCGGCACACGAGTGCTGGCCGCCAACACCAGGTGGACCTCGATGGGAAGGTCCTCCTGCAACAGCCCGCGCCATCGTTGGTCGGCGATGGGCTCGTAGGGACCGAACCCCGGCGTGTCGATCAAGACCAACTCGGCCTCGCGCGCCTCTCTGATGGCGGCGCGCGCTTCTTCACAGGACCCGGCCACCGCCAGATGGATGCCCAGCACATCCGCATACAGACGGAGTTGCTCCACCGCGGCTGGCCGGTAGGTGTCCATGGTGATCAGGGCCAGACTGCGCTGTTCGACGATGCCATACTTGGTGGCAAGTTTGGCAATGGTCGCGGTCTTCCCCACCCCGCTCGGTCCCACGAAGAGCGCGATTTTTTGGTCGCCTCCCGCCCCCAGCAAGGGCCCGGCCGTCCTCACCTTCGCCAAGAGCACGGTGCGCAACAACTGCAGCGACGAACTGGAACGTGATGCGCCCGGCTCAATCAGGGTCGCCTGCAACTCGCGGAGGCAAGATTCCGCCGTAGCCTGTTCGACCCCCTGCGACAGTAAATCTTCATAGACCCGTTGAAAGGAGTAGACCGTTCCCCGTTCGCCTGCGCCCTCCGCATGGGACAGGGCTCGCACCGCAGAGGATTGCTCCATCGCTCCTTGCAGGGTCTTCTGGAAACGGGTCTCGTCCTTCGGCAAGGTTGGCGGCTGTGCGAGCAGAGCGGGAGCGGCGTCGTCCTGTCCCAGCAGCGGCGCAGGATCGGGCACGACCGCATCGTCTTCGACGGCCGCCATCACCTCCAGCACCGACCCGCCCAACAAACCGAACCCGTTGTCCCAGGAACGAATGCGCTTGGTAGACAAAATCACCGCGTCAGGCCCGAGCGTTTCCTTGATGGAGCGAATGGCGTCATGCATCGACTTCACATGGAACGTCCGCACCTTCATGCCAAGCTCCTCGTCTCACCGGCATCCAACTCGAGGCGAACCGTTTCAATCGCCTGCAATCGCACCACGGTATCCACTTCGTTCAACCCCAGCACCGGAACCGAATGCAGGATTCGGTCCGTGAGCCGGCGCAGGTGCCGCCGCAACGACGGAGAACAGAGGATGACCGGTTGATGCCCGCGCCCGACCATACGCTCCGCGGCTTGCTTCAAAGCAGCGAGCAGTTTTTGTGCCACCATGGGATCCGGAATCCATTGATTCCCCTGTGCCGTGGAATTGGCTTGATCGGCCAAGGTGCGGTCCAGACGCGGGTCTAACCCAATGATCGGTAGTGACCCGTCCGGCGCGAGGTATTGACGAGTGATGGTGCGTCCGAGCGATTGCCTGGCAACCTCTGTCAAAATTTCGGCATCTTTCGTCGTCGGCGCATGGTCGGCAATAGTTTCCAGGATGGTCCGCAGGTCTCGGATCGGCACACCTTCCCGCAGCAGATTCGCGAGGACCCTGACGAGGGTACCCAGAGGAATCAGATTAGGCACGACTTCCTCAACCAGTTTGGGGTGATTTTTACCCAGCTGATCCAGCAGACCCTGCACTTCCTGCCGCCCGAGGAGTTCATGCGCATGGCGTTTGATGAGTTCCGAGAGATGGGTCGCCACGGCCGAGCCCGGATCGACGACCGTATACCCGGCGATTTGCGCCTGCTCACGCGCCTGCTCCGGCACCCACAGAGCGGGCAATCCGAAGGCTGGCTCTTTGGTCGGGAGCCCATGCACGGCACCGCGCTGTGCGGTGCCGGGATCGATGGCGAGCACGTGGGCCGGCATCACCTCCGACTTGGCCAGTTCCACTCCCTTTAACAACACCGCATACTCATTCGGCCGCAGTTGGAGGTTGTCGCGAATATGGATCGGCGGCAGGACGAAGCCCATTTGTTCAGCGAACTGCCGGCGCAGGCCCTTGATGCGGTCGAGGAGCGCGCCGGTCTGTCCGGCATCCACCAACCCGATGAGGCCGTACCCGACTTGGACTTCCATGAGATCCAACGGGGTCACTTGCGTGGTGGGTTCTTCGGCCTTGGCTTGCGGGGCCGCCTGTGCCGGCGCGGCCTCCGCCGCCTTCTGCTGTTCATTCATTTGGTAGGCCATCCAGGCTGTCAGCCCACCCAGTGCCAGGAAGGCCACGTGCGGAAGACCGGGAACCAGGCCCAACGTCAGAAGAATCCCCGCCGCCGTGCCGATGGCTTTCGGTGAGATCAACACCTGACGGGTGATTTCGAACCCGAGATTGACTTCGGACGCGGCGCGCGTGATGACGATACCGGCGGCGGTGGACACGATGAGGGCCGGGACCTGCGCCACCAGCCCTTCGCCGACGGTGAGCAACGTATAGGTTTGCGCCGCGGCCGCCAAGGTCAGTCCCTGCTGCAGGACACCGATAGTCAGACCGCCCAGAATGTTGACGAGGGTGATGACCACGGCGGCGATGGCGTCGCCGCGCACGAACTTGCTGGCACCGTCCATCGCTCCGTAGAAGTCCGCCTCCTGCGCAATGTCCTTTCGGCGCTGCCGGGCCTCCGCGTCATTGATGAGGCCGGCATTCAAATCGGCGTCGATACTCATCTGTTTGCCAGGCATCGCATCCAACGTGAAGCGCGCCGCGACTTCGGCGACACGCCCGGCACCCTTCGTGATGACGACGAAGTTGATGATGACCAGGATGATGAACACGACCAGGCCCACCGTGTAGTTACCGCCCACGACGAAGTTGCCGAATGCCCGGATGACTTCACCCGCCGCCGCCACCCCCTCGTTCCCGTGCAACAGAATTAGTCGAGTCGAAGCGATGTTCAGCGCCAGGCGCAGGAGCGTCACCATCAGGAGGATGGATGGGAAGACCGAGAATTCCAGCGGCCGACGCACCTGCATGCCGACCAGTAGGATGATGATCGACAGGGTGATGTTGAAGCTCAACAGCAGGTCGAGAAAGAATCGCGGCAACGGGATCAGCATCACCATGAGGATGCCGACCACGCCCACGGACATGAGAATGTCCGGGTGTTTCACCAGGGAGGTGGAAGGAACCGACGTCGCCCCTTTGCTCATGACCGCTCCATCGTACATTCCGTCACGCCGTCACCTCAGGCCGGGGGCAATGTACCGCGTACGCGGTACACGAAGGCGAGGATTTCCGCCACGGCGCGATACAGGTTTTCCGGCACCTCATGTCCCACTTCCACCAGTTTGTAGAGGGTCCGAGCCACAAGTTTGTTCTCGACGATCATGACGCCGTGGTGCCGCCCGATTTCGCGAATCTTTTCGGCCACGAAACCGGCGCCCTTGGCCACAACGATCGGGGCGCCCATCGCCTTGGAGTCATACCGCAGGGCAACGGCCAGGTGCGTCGGGTTGGTCACGATTACGTCGGCCGTGGGCACGGCGGCCATCATGCGCTTGCGGGCCATCTCGAGCTGCTTGCCGCGGATCTTGGACTTGACGGTCGGATCACCTTCCGCCGACCGCTGCTCTTCCTTGATCTCGTCGCGCGACATGCGCAGGCTTCGCTCCCATTCATAACGCTGATAGGCATAGTCGGCCGCACCGATCACCGCCGCCGCACCCGCCATCATCAGCGCGGCCTTGAACGTCGCCCATCCCACCGTCGACAAGAGGGTGTCGAGGCCAAACTCGCTTAAAGACAAAAATTGGGCCATGTCCCCCTTGACCGCCAGGTATCCTGTCCAGCCGATCGCCAGGATCTTGAGCCAGGATTTCACCAGTTCTGTCAGCGACCGGAGGGAGAAGAGACGGGACAATCCGCTGGCGGGATTGATACGGGACCAATCCCATTCCAAGCCGTCCTTGCGCCAGAAGAACCCCGTCTGCACTAAATTGGCGCCGACGCCGATCGCGGCGATGCCGCCGACGATCGGACCGAGCGTTAGGAAGACATCCGTCCCGATCTCTCTCAATAATAAGTGGAGGTGGTCCAGCTCCAGCGCCCGATGCGAACTGTCCTCCACCGACTTCGTGAGCCAGACCCGCAAGGTCTCACGCAATCGCTCCAAGATGCCTGGTGCAGTCCAGTAGAGCCCGCCCAGGCTCCCCAACAACCCGACCGCCATGGCAGCATCGCGACTGATCGCAAGTTGCCCCTTGCTCCGCGCATCCGCTTTGCGTTTCGGGGTTGCTTGTTCTGTGCGGTTCTGTGCGCTTTCAGCCATGGCCCAGCACCTTCAGCAACGCCAGCATGTTTTCGACCAGGGTCCTGAATTCCCGCTCGAACAGCGACAGGCTGAACGGCAAGGCCAGCCCCATGGCCAAAAGCCCTGCAGCGATCGTGATCGGAAAGCTGAGGACGAACACGTTCATCTGCGGGACGGCGCGGCCGAGAATCGACAAAATGGTGTTCACGATCAGCAGGGTCGCGAACACCGGCGCCGCCAATTGCAGCGCCACCGACAACATGTGCTGCGCGAGATGAATGATGTCGGCGGCCAGGTATTCGGAGAGGCGCGCGCTGAAAGGTGGCACGACGTCGTAACTCATCCCGATCGCGTGGACCACAAGCAGATGCGCATTAAGTGAGAGAAATACCAGCGACGCCAACGTCATATGGAATTGTGCGACGAGGGGCGCATTCTGATGCGACGTGGGGTCGAGCAACTGGACGGCGCTGAATCCCATTTGAGTGCCGATCAACTCACCGGCCACTTGAATGCCGGCAAACAGCAATCGAACCGCGAGTCCGATCGTGAGGCCGATGAGGAATTCGTTGGCCATGCCTGCGGCGACGAGAAGCGGATCGGTCGGCAGCTGGGGAAGCCGGATGACCGGCGTCAGAACCAGTCCCAACATCGTCACCAGCCCGGCCTTGACCGGAATGGGGATCGTCTTGGTGTTGAGGATGGGAAACACGCTGATGATGCCGGCCACGCGGACCAGGAGAATGGAAAACGCCTGGAACTGCGGCAGCGCCAGATGCAACGTGTGGGCGGCATTCATCGCAGGTCGACCCCTTACGAATGGATCAGCATGGGGATGCTGATGATCAAGCGGGTCATGAATCCGATCAACTCCCCCATCATCCAAGGCAGGAACAGGAGCGTGGCCGCGAATACTGCCAGCACCTTGGGCACGAACGTCAGCGTCGCCTCGTTGATCTGCGTCATCGCCTGAAAGGTGCTCACCAGGAGGCCGACCACCAGACTCAGTCCCAGCACGGGGGCGGAGACCAGGAGGGTGGTTTCGATGGCCTGCCGGCCGATTTCTGTGACGGCTTCGATGGTCATGCGTCAGCCTCCTATTGGAAACTCTTGACCATCGATCCGACGACCAGATACCAGCCGTCGGCGAGGACGAAGAGAATGAGTTTGAAAGGCAAGGAGATCATCACGGGCGGTAGGAGCATCATTCCCATGGACATCAACACGCTGGCCACCACCATATCGACGATGAGAAAGGGGATGTACAGCAGGAACCCGATCTGGAAGGCGATGCGGAGTTCGCTCAACACGAAGGCCGGGATGATGACATGCGTCGGGACCTCCTCGACCTGGGTGGGCTTCGGCGTGTGCGCCATCTCTAAGAACAATTCCAGGTCTTTGTCGCGCATCTGCTTCAGCATGAACGCGCGGATGGGCTGAATGCCCCGATTCCACGCCTCCTCATATCCGATCTGCTCGGCCAACAGCGGCTGCATGGCGTCCTTGTAAACCGCTTGTCCGACCGGCGCCATGACGAACATCGTCAGAAACAAGGCCAGGCTGATCAGCACCTGATTCGGCGGCACCTGCTGGGTTCCCAAGGCCTGGCGTAGAAACGACAGCACGATGACCATGCGGGTAAAGGAGGTCACCATGATGAACATGGCGGGCGCGAGCGAGAGGACCGTGAGCAGCGCCAGAATCTGCAGCACAGCCGCCACCTGCTTGGGTCCTCCCTGTCCAAGGTCCAAGGTCAGAGAGGGACTTTGAGCATGGGCGGCGGGCACTCCGACGACACAGCAAATCGCGAGCAGGCCGAACAGCAACGAGCAGGAGGGCCGTACGGGAAAGATACGCGTCCGCGTAGACGGTCGCGCTCCCGATTCACTGGGAGACATAGCCCCCCTCCTGCCCTTCGCGCGAGGAGCCGTCACCCGAAAGTGGCAGGCCGCCGACGGCCGGAGGCTCCGCCAATAGTTTGCGCAGTTGCTCAGGATCGGTCACCTTTCCTAGCGGGATCAAGTCTGTGGCCGTCGTTCCCACAATCAGAACCTCGCCGGCCACGGCCACGACCATGACCTGTTTCCTGGCCCCGATTTGACCGCACCCGAGAATCTTGACCAGTGGTGTCCCGCTCACCTGCAGCCAGCGTCGCCCGAACGAGGAACGCGCCACGCCCAACAACGCTACGATCACCGCCAGCACCACGGCCAATGCCGAGCCCATCCGCACCACACTGTCCCACAGATCCATCCCGTCGCCTATTCCGTCGATTATCCGAGTTGCTGAATCCGTTGATTGGGACTGACCACGTCGGTCAGTCGGATACCGAACTTCTCATTCACCACCACCACCTCGCCACGGGCCACCAACTTGTTGTTGACCAGGACTTCCATCGGTTCGCCGGCGAGTTTGTTCAGTTCGATCACGGACCCCTGCCCTAACTGCAGCAACTCCCGGATCAACATGCGGGTCGACCCGATCTGCACCGTCACGTGCAACGGAATATCGAGGACGAATTCGATATTCTTGTTCCCCGGCACGACGCTTTGGTGCTCGACCTGCGGAAAGGAGGTCGGTTGTGGAGTAACGGCGGGGGCGGGGTTGGATTGGTCCGTCGAGTCGAGGGTGTCGTCAGTGCCCATGCGCAGTTCTCCTGTAGTCGCGATCCGAACTCAGCTCAACACGTTCGTCACACGGCAAGCGTGGTTGCCCTTGAACACGCCCGGTTGCCCGTGAAATTTCGGATCACCTTCCACGAGGCACACCATGGGGTCGCCGGGATGTTGGTCCAGAAGCAGCACGTCGCCCGGGGCAAAATTCAGCAGATCCTGCACGCTGATGGTGGCGGTGCCGAGCTGCACCGTCATGGCGACCTCGCATTCCCGCAGGGCATCCTTGAACCGGCTTCCCCAGCTGCTGTCCTGCTCCACATTGTCGGCGAAGAGCCCCGAGTACAATTTCTCTTTGATCGGCTCCAGCATGGAATAGGGATAGGCGATGAACATGTCGCGAGAGATGTCGCCCAAGTGCACCTGCAGGGTCACGACCACGACGATTTCAGAGCCCGTCACGACCATGGCGAACTGGGGATTGCTCTCCGAACGGCAGTAGCCGATCTTCAGTTGCATGACCGCTTGCCAGGCCTTTTCCAGATCGACGAGGGCCTGCTGCACCAATTTCTTGATCAGGCGGACCTGAATGGGCGTGAACTCCCTCCCCTCCGGCTTCACGTGTGTCTGCACCTTGCCGCCGAAGAAGAAATCCACGATCAAGTAGACCAACATCGCATCCAGAATGAACAGCCCGTTTCCGCGGAGCGGCTCCATCATGAACAGGTTGAACGAAGAGGGCACCGGCACCTTCTGGATGAAGTCGCCGAACTTGATGATCTGCGTCCCGACGACGCTGAATTCGATCTTCTCCCGCAGCAGGCTGCTCCAGGAAATGGATTGCTGCCGCGTGAATCGATCGTTGATCATCTCCATCGTGGGCATGCGCCCACGAATGATGCGTTCCTGGCTGGTGAGGTTGTAGGCCTTGATGCCGCCCGGGGCTTCCTCTTCCTTGGGAGTCGTATCGACTTCCCCGGACATGACGCCGCCCATCAAGGCGTCGATTTCTTCCTGAGACAGTATCTTGTCCATGAGTCTTCGGCGATCTCGCGCAGCGCTACTGGATGACGAATTCGGTGAAGTAGGCGGACTTCACGGCTTTCTTCGGCAACAGGCCGTTGATGCGTTGGGTCACATCCTCCCGCAACTTGTGTTTGCCTTGTGGGGACCGCGCGGTGACCGAATCCAAACTCGTCAGCAGCACCAGGATGGCGTCTCGGATCTGCGGCGTGCGCGCCTTCACGTCTTCGACGGCGCCGAACCCATCCATTTCCAACTTGATCGTGACCTTCAGGTAGCGCACTTCGGGCGAATCGGCGAGATTCACGATGAAGGGATCGAGGTCGGCGATGGCGGCAGTGCCGCTGGCGACGCCGTCATGCCCCCCGTCCTTGGGGGCCGATTCGCCATGGCCGCCGGCCTTTTCAGCCTGGCCTTCCGCTGCAGGCTTCTCGGCCGCAGAAGGCGCCATCATCTTGAACATCGCAAAGGCTCCACCCAATCCAAGGATCAGCGTTCCCAAGACCATCATGATCACGACCTTCATAGGAATGCTGGCCGGTGGTGCGGGGAGCTTCTCTTCAGCTGCTTCTGCCATACGACCCTCCTGGGAACATTGGTTGCCGGGGCGGTAGGTTGTGCAATGCATATGCCACGAGGGAGCCGCATTGGTGCTGTAGACATGCGACAAACCCACGCGCGATTCCATGCAAACACAAGGGGTTCACCGATAACGACGAAGAGGCGCCTTCGACGAGAAGGTGAGATGAACGGGATTGTCACGCTGCTGACGCGCCCACTTCGCGCGCCGACAGATTGTTGACGACCGAGGGGTGTGCCGGAAGAGGCGAATGCGGACGGCAAACAGGAAGGACGCTCGGTAAAAATTACCGCCCGCGAGTCCGACGCGCCCCACGGAGGCGCGTCGGAACCAGGTCCTGTTACCGCTTGAGGTTGACCAACTCCTGCAGCATTTCATCACTGGTCGTGATGGCGCGGGAATTGGCTTGGAAAGCGCGTTGGGTAATGATCATGTCCACGAACTCTTTCCCGAGATCCACGTTCGACTGTTCCACCGTCCCGGAGAGAATTCGCCCCAATCCGTTGACCGTCGGCGCGCCGACTAAGGCCGCCCCGGACTCCAACGTTTCGATGAAGTGATTTTCGCCCGCGTTCGAGAGTCCGTCAGGGTTCGTGAAGCGGTTCAGCACGACCTGCGCCAAGGCGCGGGTTTGACCGTTCGTGAACTGACCCACGACGCGACCCTGCTCATCCACCGTAATCCGATCCAGACTGCCGGACGAATAGCCGTCCTGCGTTTGACTGATCACGCCGGAGGCGGAGCCATACTGCGTCATCGATGACAGATCCAGCGTCACGGTCTGGGGAGAGGTGGCGCCGTTGGTCAAGGTGGCCGTGATCGTCTGCGTACCTCCGGCCGTCAGGGCACCGCTCGCATTGAAGGTCATCGCGGTTTGTGCCGCCGCCGCACCGCCGTCGATCTGCGAGTACACACCCCACGTATTCGCGGCGGTCTTTCTGAAGAAGAGCTGCAACTGATGGCCGTTCCCCAACGAGTCATAGAAGGTCATGCTGGTGGCGAAGTTATAGGTCGTCGCGTCGCTCTCGCTGAATGCGGCCGAGGGTGCCGTGGCATTCGCATTGAGGTTGCCGAGGATTTCTCCGCTGCTGGTCGCCTGGGGCGAGACCGCGCTCGAAGACAGGGTAATCCCCCCGATGGTGCTGGTGATATTGCCGTTGGTGTCTGCCTGGTAGCCCTGCAGGAGCGCTCCGCTCGAATCCACCACCTGCCCCAGACTGTCCACCGTGAATTGCCCGGCGCGGGCATAGAAGTTGGCGCCCGCGCTGTTGCGCAGGAGGTAAAAGCCGCTTCCGTCGATCGCGAGGTCGAAGGTGTTCCCCGTCGTTGTCATCGAGCCTTGGGAAAAGTTCTTCTGCACGTCGTTCATGTAGACGCCCAACCCGATCTGGTCGTTTCCTGATCCACCGGCCAGACTCGAGGAGATCAGTTCTGAAAACGTCGCTCGGCTAGACTTGAAACCGGCGGTCCCGACGTTGGCGATGTTGTTCCCGATGACGCCCATGGCGTTGCCGTAGGAACTCAATCCCGTAACCGCAGTGAACATCGAGGTCAAGATACCCATGCTGCCTTCCTCCTTGTCACTAAGCGCGTGCCGCCTTTTAGGCGACGGCCGTCTCTGTTTCCGTCTTGCCGTTGTTCTGTGCCGCTTCTTGTAAAGACACGCTCTTCTCCATCAGCGTGACCAACTTGGACATCTGCTCGAGCTGCGAGAACTGCGCCGTCTGGGCGATGAACGCCTGGTCGTCGACCGGCTTCAGCGGATCCTGATGCTGCAACTGGGTCATCAACAATTTCAGAAAGTCGTCCTGCCCCAGCGGCTTCGGCCCGTCGCTGGTCTTGAGTGCCGTCGAATCGCTCGTCGTCTTTTGCGTGATGATCTTCGAAAAGTCCATCGCTCCTCCGATCAGGCAAAAATACTCACGCGCCCGTTGCCGTACATCTCCGTCGTCGCCCGAGTCTGACGGTCTTCATCCTTGCTCCCCGTCGGTCGGCCGGAACCTCCTCCCGAGCGTGCCTGCTGCTGAAACTCCCAGGCCTGCTGACCGCCCCCCTGCTGCTGATCCACCGTGACCCGCAACATGCCCATTTCCAATCCCGTGGTCCGCAGCGAAGATTCCAGCGAGGGCCCCTGTTGGAGGAGACCGTGACCGAGCGCGCCATGTTCTGTTCGGATGTGGGCGTGCACCGTCTGGTCGCTCATCATGACGCGCAGGCGCAGGGGCCCCATGTCCAGCGGATCAAGATCCAGCGTGACGCTCTGGGAAAAGGACGTGCTCTCCCGCAGTTCGCTCACACGCTCCGCTGCCGCGGCATGGCGCACCGATGCGTTTCCAGTGGCCTCACCGGCCGAGAGCCCATCACTGGCTATTGTCGCGGGCTGATTCGTCACGGCCATACGTTCCTGGAACGAGGTGCGCATCGTGCCCTCATCCGGCCTGGCCTGTTGTGCGGCAGATTGGTCCCCTGGCGGCTGGTTGAGCAAGTCGTGCTGAGGCTGCTCTTGGGATGGCTCGAAACTGTGATGCCGGCCTGACTCAGTGCTTTCAGCTCCCGACAGCGCAACCGCCGCCTGGGGAGCCTCTTGCGAGGGTCGCTCCGCAGCTTCGCTCTTCTGCTCCGCCATCTTCATGGTCGGAACGGTCATCTTACCTTCGATCGGCTGAGCGGGCTCCTCCTCAACCCTGTTGACCAATTCGGCCGGCACCTCGTCATGATTGGCTGGTTCTTGCTGCATCGGTTGGACGAGAGGTTCGGTCCGCTTCTCGGCCTTGTTCTCGCTCGCTTTCACCTCGCCAGCCTGACCCGGAACGGACAGATTGGCCTGGGCCTCGGTCTCTTCTCCCTCAAGAATTGGACCAGCGTGGCCCTGCTCGACCGCCGTTGGTGCGGTGACGGAGGAAACTGCCTCTACCGTGGATTCGGCGGCCTCGGCAGGGCTCCCCTCCGACGAAACCGAACCATCCTCGTTCGGCTGTGCGACCAAGGCTGCAACCTGCTCGGCGGACAGGGGAGAGACAACCGCTGCCAACAAGATCTCCGCCGGCTGCCCTCGTTCGCTTTTCTTTTGATCTTCGGATTCCTCCGACGCGGAGGGCTTGGCACGGTCGCTTTCGGCAACCTTCTCGTTTTTCGACGCCTGTTCTCCTATCGCTGGCCGCTCCTGTTCCTTGTCGATGATGTTTCGTGATGACTGTTCGGGCTTCGAACTCGAAGCTGGCGAGCGTTTCGCCTGAGAGGACTGTGTCGATGTCTGCCGCGGCCTGGAAGCGCCAGGCTCTGCAGAGAGGCGTCTGGTTTCCGCTCGCTCGAGGATTGATTCGAACCGACTCCCCGTCCCGATTACCGGACGCCCTTCGTTGCGCTCGCCCAGTTCCACGCCCGACCTGCCGCCCTGCGTTGGAAGGTGCCCCATCAATCTCTGAAGATCTATGGCCATGGTCTTTCCCATCCTTGTGGTGACTGCTCCCTCTTTACAAAGGCCATGCCATTCGCGGTTGTACTCAAAGGCCTTGTAAATCTGGAGCCTGCGCTGACGATGACAAGGATTGAGAAGCAGGAAGCGGAAGTTTCTGCAGGCGGTCTCGGCAAAACCTGCCGATGGGACACGGTGCGTGGAGACTACGGAGTGGTGAGGAGCTGCTCGGTCAGTCGGGCAGCGCGCTCAGGCTTTACCTCGGCGAGGATGGCGCCCGCAAACTTGCCCTTAAGCAGGCGCAGCACCTCAACAGCCTTCCGCTCCGGCATGCGTTCGAGACGGGCCGCCGCCTCTTCCGGGGGCATGGCCTCGTAAATCTTCACGAGTTGCGTCTGATTCACGTTGCGCGGGCCGGCTTGAGTTTTCGGGTCCTTGGGCTTGTCGGCTTCAGCGGCCGGCTTGGCCTTCGCCGCAGCCTGACTGCGCTTTTTCTCCGCCTCGACCATCTGTTCATGGCGGGTCACGATCTGTTCGAGTTCCGCCTTCAGCTCCAGCAGATGGGTTTCACTTTCCCGTATGGCCGCCTCGCGTTGATCCAGAAGCCGCCGCCGCTGCTCCAGCATTTCATGAATTTCTCGGGGAGCCATGGTCGCCGGTCCCTGAAGGGCACCCGAGGGAACGTCCGGCTCAGGCCCTTGCTGAGCCGCCCCTTGTCGGCTCGGTTGCGGAGCCGGTTGCTTGCCGGTTTCATCCGCAAGAGCGAACGAAGCCGCCAGACTCAGCACCAGCACGCAGCAGCACGACTGGATGACCGCACCGCGCCTCAGGCCATGCTGCATGTCGGTGGTCTCGGCCGGACGTTCCGCGCTCATTCCCGTTCTCCCGGTCTCAGGGGATTTCTTCGCCAGGCCCGTTCATCGAGCAAGGCCTGGTCCTGACGTTCCTGCCGACGCCTCTGCTCCTGCTGCGCCCGGCTTACCAACAGATCCAATTTCTTTCGATCCCGCATGGCCTCGAGCACCGCGTCACGCTTGGTTGCCCACTGGCTCTGCAGCGAGGTCTGCCGCTCTTCCATGCGCTTTCTGGTTTCAAGGGCCTGGTTCATGGCGTCGAGGTGGGCGAACAATTCCTCTGCCGTCCCGCCCCGGCGCGCCTGTTCCAGGTACGTGTCTGCATCGCACCCGGCCTGCGCCTCCAAGCGCGCGATCCGATCGTTCCACTCCTGCAACTCACGCGCAGCCTCCGCGAGTTCCATCCTGGTCGCGTCCTCCCGTTGCAGCGCATGGGCGCGAAGGACCGTCAGATTCATTTAATCTTTCCCGCCAGGGCCATCAACTCATCCAGCGAGCGAGAGAATCCGACCGGCTGCTGAATTTCCTGCCGCAGGAACGCCGTGATGTCGTCGTGCGCCGACACCGCCTTATCCAACTCTTTGCTGGTGCCGGGCTTATAGGCCCCGAGGGTGATCAAGTCTTCCGATCGACGATACAGAGCCGTTCGTTCCAAGACCAAACGCGCCGCCGCATAGTGCGCCGGCGTCACGATATCCCGCATCACTCGGCTGGTACTGTGCATGATGTCGATGGCCGGAAAATGGTTACGTGCGGCGAGCTCTCGAGACAGCACAATATGGCCGTCCAGGATAGACCGGACGGCATCAGCGACGGGATCGTTGAGATCGTCGCCGTCGACCAGGACGGTGTAGAGGCCGGTGATGCTGCCGCCGCTCTGAGCCGTGCCGACCCGTTCCAGCAGCTTCGGCAGCACCGCGAACACCGAGGGCGTATATCCTTTCGTGGTCGGAGGTTCGCCGATCGCCAGGCCTACCTCACGCTGGCTGTACGCCAATCGAGACAAGGAATCCATCATGAGCAGGACTTGGTTCCCCCGATCGCGAAAATACTCCGCGATAGCCGTCGCCACCAGCGCGCCGCGGATGCGGACCAACGGGGGTTGATCGGAGGTTGCTACGATGACCACCGAACGCGCGCGGGCTTCGGGAGTAAGGTCACGCTCCAAGAACTCCTTCACCTCGCGCCCCCGTTCGCCCACCAAGGCAATGACCCTGACATCCGCCTGGGTGTAACGGCTGATCATGCCCAACAGGACACTCTTACCCACGCCGGATCCCGCGAACACGCCGATCTTCTGCCCCTGCCCGCAGGTCAGCAGCGCGTTGATCGCCCTGATTCCCAGATCGATCGGTTCCGTGATCCTCGCGCGATGGAGCGGATTCAGCGGGGTGGCGTGGAGCGGCACCCGCGACTCGGCACGCACCGGCGGCAAGCCGTCGAGGGGATGGCCGAGTCCATCGAGGATCCGGCCCAGCATGTCCGGCCCGACCGGAACGGAGGCGACGTGCCCCTTCATCACCACGCGGCTGCCCGGCCCGATGCCCTGCATTTCTCCCAGCGGCATCAACAGGACGCGATCTTCGCGAAAGCCCACCACCTCCGCCATGACCGTCCCCTGCCCGCCCTCACGGGTGATCTCACAGACTTCTCCCACGGACGTGAAGGGGCCGGATGCTTCGATGACGATGCCGACCGCCTGGGCGACGCGCCCGGTGACGGACAGCGGTTCGACCTGCTCCAGACGCTCGCTAAGCTTCACCGGTCTCTCGCTTTCGTAGGGCTTCTCCCAACCGCAACAACTGGCTGTCCAGCGTCGCATCGATCAAGAGGCTCGAGGCCTGCACGAGACAGCCACCAGGGCTGATGCCGGGATCCGTTTCAAACTTCAGGGTCAGCGAGCCATGGGGCGTTTGGCTCAATGCCGAGCGCGCCCCCTCCAAGGCCGGCAAGTCCGACGGATGAATACGAATGCGGACCAGGCCGCTTTCGTGCAAGTGACTGAGCGCGCTGCGCACCTGGGTCACGATCGCGTCGCGTTTCTCCGCCACCAGATCACGCAGTACCTTCTGCGCGATCATGAACGCCAGGGAGGCGACTTCCTCTTCCACCGTTTCATGCAGACCACGCCAGGCCTCTTCGAGTTTGGCTCCCAACGAGGCCACCAGCACCTGTTCCTTCTGCCGCACAGCTTGTACCCGTTCAAGGGCGCGCTGCTCGCCTTCGGCGACACCCCGCTCGTACTCCGTCACCTTGTCCTTGTCAGGCGGCTTGCTGCCGGGAGTAAAATCGGCCAAGGGCACCGTCCGCAGGCGAATGTTCCCCGAACGAATCAGCGTGTTCTTGAGCACGGTGTTCTCCTGCCGCAAACGATAGAGTTCCAGCAGTCTGGCGACGGTCAGGTTCACCAAATCCAGTTGGAAAGGTTTGGTCAGGAAATCCGCCGCGCCGGACTTCATCGCCCGTACGGCCAACTCGATATTGCCGTGGCCGGTCATTACGATGCCGAGCAAGCGACTGTCGATTTCGAGGGCGCGCTCCAGAAGGGCAATGCCGTCGGTGCCGGGCAGTTGCACGTCGACCATCAACACCGCGACCGGATGGACGTGCAGGTGGGCCAAGGCCTCTTCGGCAGATCCGGCGGTGATGACCACCTGTCCCGCCGCACGGAGCAATTCACTCAGCAGTTCGCAGATGGGCGGCTCATCATCGACCACCAGGATCGCGCGCGGCGCCAATTCCTTGTCGGGTGCGGCGGCTGGCGTCCTGGGTGAGGCCTGACGCGCGGCAGCGGCTCCCATTTAGACCAATGCCTCGCCTGACCCGCCGCCGACGACGATGCGGCCTTCTTCTTCCAGTTTGCGGCAGACCTTCAGGATGTTCTGTTGCGCCTTCTCGACATCCGACACCTTGACGGGTCCGCGTGTGTCCATGTCTTCCTTGAGCATTTCCGCCGCCCGACTCGACATGTTCTTGAGGAACTTCTCCTTCACCTCCGGCGTGGCGCCACGGAGGGCGATGGGAAGGTCTTCCTTGCTGATCTCCTTCATCAACTCCTGCATCGAGCGGGAATCCAAATCGATCAGGTCGTCGAAGACGAACATGAGGGCCCGGATGCTATCCGCCAGCGCCTGGTCCCGTTCCGTGAGCTTGGCCATGATGGCGCCCTCGGTGTTCTTGTCGATGCGCGTCAGGATGTCCGCCATCAGTTCCGTGCCGCCGACCGACATGCTGGACACGCCCATCGACGCCGACAGAATTTCCTGCAGGCTGTCGCTCAGTTCAGCCAGCACGTCCGGCTGCACCTCTTGCATGGTCGCGAGCCGCAGCGATACATCGGCATGCAGATGCACCGGCAGCAGCGCCAACACGGCGCTGGCCTGTTCGGCCTCCATCTGACCCAAACAGACCGCAATCGTTTGGGGATGTTCGACCTTCAGAATCTGAGAGACCGTCCTGGCGTCCACCCACTTCAGCGCATCGATGCCCGGATAGGTCTTCGTGTTGAGAGATTCCATGATGCGCGCGGCTTTTTCCGGACCTAAGGCCTTTTTGAGGATCGTTTCCATGAACTCCTTTCCCTCAAACTGGACCTCGCCGGAAGAGCTCGCCTGTTCGAATTCCGCGATCACGCTCTCTTCTTCCTGTTTCGTGATATTGGCCGTTTCTTTCATGAAGGTCCCGAGCTTCCGAATGTCTTTCGGATCCAGCGCCTTCATGACCGCGGCCGCGGCCTCTTCTCCGATCGCCCGCAGCAGGATCGCGGCCTTCTGTGCCCCGCTCAACTGTTTATTCATGATGGAGACCGATTAGGCGTTGCTCTTCAACCACTGTTTGACGACCACAGCCGTGTTGGCAGGATTGCTCTTGGCCATCTCCAGGATCTGGGACGGCTGCTTCCCGCTGATGGCGGCTTCGACTTGCCCCACGGAGGCGGGCAGCGCGGGAGTTTGGCCGTCGGTCGCCGCGGGGGCCGACTGAACCAACATCGCCATCAAGGGCCGCACGACCAAGAAGAAGATCAGGAAGAACAGCAGTCCCCCGACGGCATACCGCACGTAGGGCATCCACGCCTTCTTGGAATCCGAGGCGGCTTCCACCCCGACGCCGACCGGTTCCTCCGCGCCCAGACCGAACTGGATGTTCACCACCTCGACCTGGTCCTGGCGCTCGGCGGAATAGCCCATCGCCTTCTTCACGATCTCCTCGATCCGCTTCATTTCCTCCTCCGACCGGGGCACGTACTTCTTCGGCTCTTCCTTTTTTGTCTCCTCGGCTGCGCCTTCCGCCGGCTTTGCGCCACCTTCATAGATCCCGTCGACCAACACGGCCACGGACAATTTCTTGATGGTCCCGGTCGGCTCCACGATTCGTGACACCGTTCGGCTGATCTCGTAATTCACCGTCTCGTTCTTGGCCTGGTTGCTGTTCGAGCTCGTCTGACCGCCTTCGGTTTCCGTACCTCCCGGCACGTTCGATTCCACGCCGGGCACGCCTCCCGACATGGCATTGACACCGCTCGACTTTTCCTGTCCGCGCTGCTCGCTCCGCACGACCTGTCCGTTCGGATCAAACCGCTCCTCCGTCGTCTCGATCTTTCTAAAGTCGAGCACGCTCGACACCCGAACCACGGCCTTGTTCACTCCCACGATCTTTTCCAGCATCGACTGAATGCGGGTTTCGATGTCTTTCTCCAGCGTCCGCTGATATTCCAGCTGCGTGCCGGAGAGGCCGGCCGATTCGTCGCTGGAGGTATTGGACAATAGGTTCCCGTGGCCGTCGACCACGGTCACGTCCCGTGCTTGAAGGCCTTCGACGCTGCTGGACACCAGGTGGACGATCCCCTGTACCTGAGCCTTCGACAGCGAACGGTTCGCCCGTAACGACAACACGACCGATGCCCGCGCACGGTCCTGCTCCGTGGCGAACAGGCGACGCTCCGGCACGGCCAAATGCACTCGTGCCCGCTCGACTTCCGGCATCTGGGTGATGGTCCGCGCCAGTTCGCCCTGCAGCGCCCGGCGGTAGTTCAGTTTCTGCACGAAGTCCGACATGCCCATGGTAGTGCGATCGAAGATCTCATACCCGACCCCGCCGCCATGCGGAAGCCCTTGGCCCGCCATTTCCAAGCGCAGGTCATGGACCTGGGCATTGGGAACCAGGACCGTCGTGCCGCCGTTGGCCGTCTCGTACGGCACCTTGGCATCCTTCAACCGATCGAGGATGGAGGACGCATCCTCCGGCGCCAGATTCGCAAACAATACCTGCATGTCCGGTTGCTGCGTCCAGAGAGTCACGGCGATCATACCGGCCACGGAGCCGGCCAGGGCGAGGAGAATGATGAGACGCTGGTTGATCGTGAAGTGGCTGAACTTTTCAAACATAGGCGATGCTGTCCTTTGATCGGGAAACCTGCGCCCCGGCTAGTCGTGCTTAGATCTGCATGCGCTGAATCTCTTCGTAGGCGGTGACCAACTTGTTGCGCACCTGCATCATCAGCTGGAACGACACATCTGCCTGTTGCAACGCCACCATCGTCTGATGAATGTTGTTGCTCTGTCCGGTCACCAAGGCCTCGACCGCTTGACTGGCGCCCATTTGCGCGTCGTTGATGCTGCTGATGGCGTCTTTGAGCGAGCCCAAAAAGTTCGTGCCGGCCGCGGCTTCGTTCGCCTGCCCTCCCCCCATGCCTTCTGCCCCCTCGATAGGCCGGGGGAGACTCACGCCTGGAATGCGGATATCCGACATACTTACCTCCCGATCTCCAGTGCACGATTCCACATCGTCCGGCTGGCATTGATGGCCTGGACGTTCGCCTCGTAGGCCCGGGATGCGCCGATCATATTGACCATCTCCTCCATCACATTGACGTTCGGCATCGTGACGAAGCCGTTCTTGTCGGCATCCGGATGCCTGGGATCGTAGATGGACTGCCCGGGCTTCTTGTCCTCGATTACCTTGGCGACCTTCACCCCTTCGACGGCATGGCGTGCGGGTCCCGTGGTGACCTGACGAAAGGCCCGCTGGAACGGCGCACCGATCGGCGCCGACTCGAACACGACGTCCCGGCGCTTGTAGGGGCCGCCATGGTTGGTTCGCGTCGATTGGGCGTTCGCGAGGTTGCTGGCGATGACGTTCAAGCGATGCCGTTGGGCATCCAGCGCGGAAACCGACACAGCCAGACTATCCGTTAAATCCATCACACACCTCTCTGTGGAATGATCATGGTTGGCGCAGGTGACAGGGCGTTACGCCTCGGCATCAACGCCCCTCGCGAACGGCACTCAGCAACCCACGGAACTTCATGCTCAAGATGGCCGCCGCCGTGTTGTATTGCTGCGCGTTGTCCGACATCTTGGCCATTTCCAGCTCGATGTTGACCGTGTTGGCATCCAGCGGCAGGTCCCCGGCCGGTACCTCTTCGATTCGGGCGGTCACCTGCTGATACCCCCTGCCCTTCGGTCCGATGTGTCGTGGATCCGTCGATGCCAGCGTGACGGGCAATTTTCCCCGTTGCGCATCGGCCAAGGCTTGCCCGAAATTTAGATCCTTAGCCCGATACTTGGGTGTTTCTTCATTGGCAATGTTGGCTTGAATGATTTGCTGCCTCGCTCCACGAAGGTCGAGCGATCGCCCAAGCAGCTGGATCGTCCTGTCGAAAATGGTCATGGCGTGACGCTCCTTTTTCCTGGCTCGGCGAAAAATGCAAACGGTGTACCGAACAACCCCCTGCCGAGCGCCGGTCCCCCGAGGTTCCTGTTTCACAGGGTCAGCGCACACCAGGCAACTCCGGCAACGCTAGGCAAAATGTGCCGGCACCCTGTGCGCTTTATGCCTTCTCTGTCGCGACCGGATACCCCATCTCGCGATACTCGCGTAACTTGTTCCGCAGCGTCCTGATGCTGATGCCCAATTCCTTCGCCGCATGGGTTCGGTTGTCTTTGACGCGAGCCAGCGTCTTGAAAATCAGCTCTCGCTCCATCTCCCACAAGGATCCATGGGTGGAGGGTATCGCCGCGGCAGGCAGAGGCGGCTCCCCTTCCCGCACCGGAACCGCCCCATCCCCAAGCATCAGGTGATCGACATCGATCGCTCCACCGCCAGCCACCAACACGGCGCGTTCGATGACGTTCTCCAATTCCCGAACGTTCCCCTTCCAAGTTCGACTCTGCAGGTCCGCGACGGCGCGGTCGGTCAAGGTCGGTGAGGTAATCCCATTCCGCTGCGCCGAAGCCCGAAGGAAATGTCTTGCCAGAAGCGGAATATCGCCCGACCGCTCACGCAACGGCGGGACGCTGACCGGAAACACGTTCAGGCGATAGAACAAGTCCTCGCGAAAACGGCCTTGCGTCACTTCGTGATAGAGCGACCGATTCGTGGTCGCAATCACTCGAATGTTGACCGGCACCGGCTCGCGGCCGCCCACGCGATCCACCTCACGCTCCTGCAAAACTCGTAACAGCTTCGCCTGCAAGCCCAGATTCATTTCGCTGATTTCGTCGAGGAAGAGCGTGCCGGTATGGGCCATTTCAAACTTCCCCAGTTTCTTGTTCAGCGCGCCGGTGAAGGCGCCGCGCTCATGGCCGAACAACTCGCTCTCCAGCAAGCTGTCCGGCAAGGCGGCGCAATTGAGCGCCACGAACGGACGATGGGCGCGAGGACTGCGGGCGTGGATGTAGCGAGCCAGCAGTTCCTTTCCTGTCCCACTTTCACCGCTGATCAACACGGTGGCTTGACTGGACGCCACCCCTTCCAACGTCGTCAACAGCCGGATCATCCCGGGGTCCTGGGTCAAGATCGCACGAGCCTCGGTGGTCGCCGGCGCATCCTGTTCGTCCGTGGCCGTCGTGGCCTGCAGATTGAGGATCACCCGCTCGAGCAGATCGGTCGAAAACGGCTTCAGGATATAATCGTTCGCCCCGCACTTCATGGCTTCCACCGCCGTCTCCACCGTGCCGTAGGCGGTCATCAGGACGATGTAGGTGTGGGGCGCCTTCTGCTTGATCGCCTTGACCAAGTCCAGCCCGTTGAGCCTGGGCATCTTCAGGTCCGTCACCACCAACCACGGTTTCATACGTTCGACCTGTTCGATGGCGTCGGCCCCGTCCACCGCGCCCTTCACCTGGTACCCCAGACGGCGCACCGTCTCCGACAACGCCGTCCGCATGGAGGGCTCGTCATCAACAATCAACACGACCCGCGGCTCTTCGGTCGACGCGGATGCTCCCTCCACCGCTTGCTGCACGCTCATGCCTCGTTCTCCTTTTCAATAACTTCCCAGCGCTCTCCGCTCTTCTCGAATCGTTTGAACGGAACGAGCGCCCCCTCTGAGTGAGAGGCTTCCGAACGGGGTCCATGCGGCAAGGTCATCAAGAACGACGTCCCCTGCCCCGGACGGCTCTCCACGTCGATGCGTCCCTGGTGGGCCTCCACCAAGGCATGGACGATGGCCAGACCGAGCCCCGTCCCATGGTCTTTGGTCGTGAAGAAGGGGTCGAAAATTCTGCCCTGCAGGTCCTGCGGAATCCCCACGCCGGTATCACTCACGGTGATGGAAACCGCCGGAGTTTCATCCCAGCGGACGTGCGGAAGGTCGACCGCCACCGTCAGCACCCCGCCGCTGGGCATGGCCTGAACGGCATTCAGGACCAGGTTGAGCAAGACCTGCTTCATCTTGCCCTCATCACACCAGATATGGGTCACATTCGGATGGAGGATGCGGCGGACTTCCACCGAACCGGGAGCGATGGCATGGGCCGCCATCGTCAGCACCTCGTCGAGCAGGGCCTCTACGCCATGCCAGTCGACTTTGGAACAATCGGGTTTCGTGTAACTCAACAGGTTCGCCAACAATCGGTCCATCGATTGCACGGCGACCGAGATATGTTCGGCATAGACCCGCAGATGAGGTTGCTCACGGAGATCGCGCCGGAGCAGCGACGCAAACAGCTCCACGCTCCCGAGCGGATTTCTGATCTCGTGCGCGATGCTGCCGACCATTTGCCCCATGGCTTCCAGTCGGTTCCGCCGCTGCAGACGGCTCTCCAACTGACGGACGCGGGTGACGTCATGTATCAGCACCAACCTCCCGATCAAGGCCCCCGCCTCATCGGTCATATCGGTTTGCGTCAACACGATGGCGCGGCCGTTCGGCAGCAGGACGGGATAGTCGCCGTGATCCCGTCGCAGCTCCCGCAGAATGTCGGCGGCGCGCCGCCCTTGCAACGACGCCTGAGCAACCCCGAGCAGCCGTTCGGCCGAATGGTTGCAGCGTTCCACCATGTCCTGCTGGTCGGCCACGATGACGCCCGTGTCCAGCGACTCGAGGACCGCCGTCACATGGGCGCGCATCGCCTCGGTCTGGCGAAGAGTCTCGCGAAGGCTCTCATTGGTCTGCGCGAGTTCGAGGTCCATCTGTTGAAGGCGCGCGGTCAAGGCCTCGTAGGACTGTTGCAGAATGGTGGCCGCTTGGTCGAAATCCTGGAAGGCTCTGGTTAACAGGTCGTTCTTCGATTGATTGGCATCACACGACTTGACCGTCACCGGCGCCCTCCCTGCCCGACCTGCACCTGCGGGACATCGGCTTGCAACACGCCCGCCATGCGTTGGACCAGGCTATCGGTATGTTCCCCCAACACTCGAAGGCCGCCGCGCGCCAGATCTTGCCGCTTGGTCTCCTTCGCCAAGCGGACGATTTGAAATTGGATCCAAATCGTCTGGTCGGCGCTCGGCCCTGCGATCAACGCCTGTTTGTAAAGGGCCAGGGCCGGCTCAGATCGTTTGGCATAGGCCAAGGCATCTCCATAATGCATGAGTTCCGTCGCCGTCATCTTGGCCCCTTCCTTGGCTGCGGCATCGAACAGGAGGGCGGCTTCGGTGTATTGCTTCGTGGCACTGAGGGCATCGGCCAGCTTCAGTTGCACGATCGCCCGATCTCGATGGCGCGGATGATGCTGCAGCCACTGACGCCCGATCCGAATCAGGCCGGCGACGTTGCCTTCCCGCCGAAGAGCGGTGAACAATCCCATCAGGGCCTCCCCGGTAAACTTGCCCGTCGGATACTGGAGCCGGTAACGTTCGAAGACCGATTTGGCCGCATGAGGATCCTTTTGCTCGAGGTAGCTCTGTCCCAGCCCGATGAGCGCCTCCTCGTGGAAGGACTCTGCTTTCTGATCACGGATCAGGTTCTGGTACAACTTGGCCGCCTTGACGGGAAACCCGACTCGTTGGTGCGCGTCGGCGACTTCAAGCAGGAGTTTTGTACCGGCATACAATCGGTCGGCCTTGGGGCCGTGGCGGTGGAACAGATTCACCAGTTCGAAGTCATCCCCCGCATTCCAAGCTGTTTCCATCCGCGGCTGCAAAAAGATCTTCAACCGAGCCCCGCACTTGGCCGGCCAGGGATCGTCGTCAAATCGCCCTGTTCGCATGACGCCCTGTTCGTAGGCCGCTAACGCCTCATCCTGCTTGCCGATCCGTTCGAAGGCCTCGCCCAAGTGGAACAGGGCTTCGCTCCCCACGGATGAATCTTCATATTGCTTCACACTCTCCTGAAACAGGCGCCGAGGGCTGACCGTCTCACCGGGCTCCAGTTGAAGATTCGAAAGGTGCGCCGTCACGGTCTGACGAAGATTGACGATTCCGTCCTCGGGATCACGATGCTCTTGCACATCGGCATACCGAATACGGGCGGTTGCGGCCACAGGAGCATCGGGATACTGAGTGAGCAGGGCTGAATAAAAGAGCTTGGCTTCCTCCCAATTGCCGGTCTCCCGATAACTGTCGGCAATCCGTCCGAGCACCGTCGGGTTTTCCGGTCTCACGGGATACAAATTGTAAAAATGCAGGAGTTGCTCCCGCATCACCGAAAGACGGTGCGCGTCCCCTGCCGTATCCGCATAACGCAGCAAGGCGTAGGGATCCTTTCGCAGCTCGGCCGGCCATCGAGCGGCAATCATATCGAACACCGCATCCGCATCCTTCATCCGACCCTGCCGATACAGGCTATGGGCCTGCCCGAGCGAAGCGGCCACGGCCAGGCTTGCATCGGTGGTACGCTTGAGGACCGTCTCAAACGTTCGTTCGCTGTCCTTCCATTGACCGGCGCCTTGGAACGCGTAACCTAGCCCCAACATCGCTCTCCCGGCGTCGTAGGAGTCACTCTCGACTTGGCTGAGAGCATGTTGGTAGGCCACCTGCGACTCCTGGTACCAGCCTTCCATGCGGTAAATATCCCCGACTCTCCAGCCCGCACGCTTGGCGTTGAGTGACCTCGACTCTTCCCGCATCAGGGCCTTGTATTGCTCCACAATTTCCATCGGACGGACGTCGGATTGCCCGCTGGCCAATGCGATTTCCCCGAGAAACACCCGAACGGCGGTCAGCAGCTTCGAACGGGGATACTCACGGAGAAGAGGTTGAAAGGCGAGGCGCGCTTCGACCGGTTGCCCTTGGCCATAGAGCTGAACCGCTCGTTCGAACCGTCCCCACTCGGGCAGATCCTGGAGCCGCTCATACCGAGGCCCTGGATCCGGCAAACGCCGCTGAACCAAGTCGGACGGCTCCGGAAGGGTGGAAAGCAGAGTCTGCCGATTCGTGGGCGCGCTCTCGGCTGCGCTACTCTTTGTGCAGACGACAGAGAGCAGGCAGAGGGCGAAGATCGTCGGGAGAAGGACAGAGGCATGCGAAGCAGTAGCGGCTGAGACCTGCATGGTGAGCGGAATTCAGCAAGTCCCATGCCCTCTGGAATGCCGCAGAAACCGGTCATCTGCTTATGAAAGAGCGAGGAGGGAGTTTTTTGCCTGGTACCGCTGTCAGGAAACCCAACAGGTCTGAATCAGGCCGGGTCAAGGAATTGACAGGCGAGAGGCAACGCGGAGCTCCCCTAGTTTTGAATGGAGTAGCCGTGACTCTTGGGGTCAAACCCCTTGCGTTTCAGTTTCTCCACCAAGGTCGTGCGATTGACCTGCAACAGTTGCGCGGCTCGGCTCGTGATTCCGTTGGCTTTTCGGAGGGCTTCTCCGATCAGTTGATTTTCGTACTGTTCCAATTCCTTGGTCAGATTGATGCCATCTTCGGAAAACCGGATAAAATGTTCAGGCATATCGGCCCCCTTCCCGGCGGCCGGTTTGGCCGGACGTTCGGGAAGATCGGCAAGCGTAATCCAGCCCTTCCGCTTCAGGACGGTGAGGCGTTCGATCATATTTTCCAATTCGCGGATATTGCCCGGCCACTCTTCCTCCATCAACCGAGCCAGCGCGTCCGGTTCGATACCCAGGATTTCAGTCCTCCGCAACTGGTTGAACTGCGCAATAAAATGGTTCACCAGTAGTGGAATGTCGCTGCGACGCTCTCGGAGCGGAGGAATGTGGATAGGAATGACGTGGAGCCGGTAATACAGATCTTGCCGGAAGCGGCGGTCCTGAACCGCTTGGGCCAGGTCTTGATTCGTCGCGGCAATAATCCGCACATCGACGTTAATCGTCCTGGTCCCACCAACCCGCTCGAAACAGCGTTCCTGTAAGACACGCAGGAGTTTGACCTGCAAGGGCAGACTCATTTCCCCCACTTCGTCGAGAAAGATCGTCCCGCCATGAGCCAATTCGAACCTTCCCAGTCTCGTGTGAGCCGCCCCCGTGAAGGCCCCCTTTTCATGACCAAAGAGCTCTGACTCCAGAAGATTCTCAGGGATCGCTCCACAATTCACCGGCACGAGCGGACGGTCCCGTCGCATGCTGTTGAAGTGGAGCATCTTCGCGATCAGTTCCTTGCCTGTTCCACTCTCGCCTTGAATCAACACCGTGCTGTCGCTGTCGGCAACCTTCTCCACGAAGTCCAGCACCGTCCGCATCGGCGCGCTGGTTCCCACCAGATGTTCCAGCCGGTATTGGTCGCGCACGGCTTTGCGGAGCAGATGATTCTCTTGTTTCAACTTGTAGACGTCGAGCGCCTTCTTCACCACCACCGCGACGGTATCCGGTTCAAACGGTTTCGTAATGAAGTCGAACGCGCCGGCCTTCATGGCACGAACGGCGTAATCGACCGTGCCGTAACCGGTCATCACGATTGCAATGATCTTGGAATCAACCTTGGAGATACGATCGATGGTTTCCAGCCCGTCGATGCCGGGCATTTGCAGGTCGGTCACCACGACGTGAACCGGCTGGTCCTTGACGGCCTCGACCCCTTCCAAGCCATTGGACACGACGGTCACCTGATGCCCTTCCGCCATCAGCGTTTCCGCCAAGAGCCCCCGCACCGCAGGGTCATCATCGATCACCAGGATGTGAGATTGACTCATAACGCACCCCTCTCCGCTCCAGCAGGAACGCCACGGATGACCGAACCCAGCAACGACGGCATATTGCATCGATGCCGATGGATTTGCGCTTCTATCACAGGCAGGGTCAGCTTATTGGGAATTTGTACTTTATTCAAGTAAAACCAGGACGCAGCAGCAAGGCACTCACACTGATGGACAAGCTTGACACCTTGAACCAAGCACGGTAGGTTTCCCTCGGTCACAACCCCTCGCACGCTGGCGTAGCTCAATCGGCAGAGCAGCGGTTTTGTAAACCGCCGGTTGGAGGTTCGATTCCTCTCGCCAGCTCCACTTTCACCATATCCCGTCGTTTACACACTTCCGCGCCGACGATGACGGAGTGATGCCTTAGGGCTCAGCCCAATCTCCAGCCTCACTTCTTGAATCGATACTTCCAGGGGATAGGCTCATCCCACCTGTTGAAGTACAGTTCGTGGCAGGGACGCGTGACCGTAGCCCGGCGCATCATCACTGATAAGGAGGCACCATGCAGGCTCGATATAGTGGACGGGTTCCCATCAACTGTGGGGTCGTGTTCGCCGGAGAACAGGCGGCGGGTGAAGGCAGGGTTCTCAATCTTTCCCTTCCGGGCTGCCTGATAGAAAGTTCAAAACCGCTGGCCGCCGGTGAATACTTGCGGCTGCGCCTCTTCCTGCCGAAGTCACTCCGTCCCTTGAATGTTCCACTTGCTGCGGTGAGATGGTCTCAAGGCGGAAGGGCCGGCGTGGAATTCATTCAGACTGCGCGAGAGGAGCAGGCTCAGCTCACACGGTTCTTTCGGCAACAGTCAAGCCGCGCGGATGAAGATGAACGAGATATCTGGCAATCCGAGCGGACGGTTAATCATCGGTGAGCGCTTCTGTTTCCGTGAGTTCCGGAACACTCTTCTCGACGCGGTTTTTCACCATAGAGGGATGCAGCCCATACTTCTTCAACATCTTGTAAAAATCCGCGCGGTACCGACCGGCAAATTGCGCGGCCCTGGAAATATTCCCTCCGGTCAACTGAAGTACATTTTGCAGGTAGGAACGCTCGAAGTCCTCTTTGGCTTCGGTCAAGGGCTTCAAAGTCATGTCTGATGACACCCCGATCGCAGGCAGAAGATCCGGCGACACCATGTCCTGCGTGGACATCACCACCGCCTTCTCTACGGCATTCTCGAGTTCACGAACGTTCCCCGGCCAGGGATAGACCATCAGGCGATGCATCGCCGACGGCATAAACCCCCGGACGTCCTTGCCGGCAAGTTTGGCGCTGTGGCGCAGAAAGTGTTGGGCCAACAGCGGGATGTCGTCCTTCCGATCTCGCAAGGGCGGAATGCACAACGGCACGACGGAAATCCTGTAGTAGAGATCGTGGCGGAATGATCCCCCCTTCACCGCTTCATTCAAGTCTCTATTTGTGGCCGCAAGAATGCGCACATCTACCTTCGTGGCATAATCCGCCCCCACCTCGCGCACCTCCCGTTCTTGGACGGCCCGCAACAATTTCACCTGCATCGGCAATGGCATTTCGGCGATCTCGTCGAGAAAGAGCGTGCCGCCGTTCGCGCTTTGAAAGAGTCCGCGTTTTGTTGCGACGGCACTGGTAAAGGCGCCGCGCACATGACCGAACAGTTCGCTTTCGAAGAGCGTCTCGCTGATCGCAGCGCAATTCACCGCCACAAACGGCCCCTTGGCTCGCCGACTGTTCGCATGGAGCACGCGAGCAAGCACCTCCTTGCCGGTTCCGGTCTCGCCGGTCAACAGAACAGTGGCGTCGGAATCGGCTACCTGCGCAATTTGCTGAAACAGTCGCTGCATCGCCGCGCTTCTCGCCACGACGTTTTCCAAACCGTACAACTCCCTGACCAGCGATTTCAGTCGTTGGATCTCACGCGTCATCCGATGTTGGATCAAGGCCTTGTCGATGGTCGCCTTGAGTTCCCTATCATCGAAGGGTTTGGTAAGGTACCCGAACGCTCCGCGCTGCATGGCTTCAACGGCGTTGGGAATACTCCCATGAGCCGTTAGAATAATGACCGGCAAACCCGGTTGTACGCGCAACAACTCCTCCGTCAGCACAAGCCCGTCCTCGCCCCGTAGGCGCAGATCCGTAATCGCCAAATCGTATGTTTCTCGACGGGCCGCCGCGAGGGCATCCGAACCGGCCGCGCAGAGGGTCACGGTAAAACCTAGCGAGGATAAGCGCATCCTCAACAGATGCAGCAAACCCTCATCATCGTCTATCACAAGAATCCGCTCTTGCTCCATCGACATCCTTAGGGTTTGGGGGACTCGGAAGGGTGTGGGGACAAGACATTGGATGGCAGTTTGATCGGCCGGGTTTTCTCGCGCATTTCCTGATCGATGCGCTTCAGCGCCTCCAGCTGGCCGGCCAGCTCTTCGATTTTCTTATCGCGCTCTGCGAGCTGTCGTTGTAGCTGTTGAACCATGCCTGGATCGGCGGACATCCGGGAGGTCTCCCGGCGCGCACTTAACGATTCGGCTTTTCGCTCTTGCTCCAGAAGTTCTCGCTGCAAGGTCTCGACCGATTGCGCCTCGATATCCTGTAAGGCGCGTAACTGTTGGATGGTCAACTCACGGTCCAGCAGATCGCGCACGGCTCGCTCGACGGTCTGAGAGAGCACGAAATGACGCTGTGCGATGGCCGGTCCAGACAGCACGGACCGCACCCACGACGGCTCCGGCGACACCTCGCCGCTCTGCAGCAATTGCAGCCACAACCGGCTCGATGCAGCGAGCTGCCCTTTGGGAGCCACGGCGATGACTTTCTCGAAGTAGTGGGCGGCCGCTTCGCGACTTTCATACAGGGCGGCCAACGCGCGCGTGAAGAATACATGATCGCACGTATTCTTACTAGCACATTTCCCTGCCAGGACAGTTTCTTTTCTCTGGAAGGCCGCCAGCATCTTGCTGTCGCCGGCCTCCATCGTCAAATAGGGAGCCCGTATGGCAGGTGGGGGCAACGTGCCACAGGCCGCAACCAGCAGCCCGATCATCGCTCCCCAAACCGCTCGAACGGACCTCATGCCGCGAGCGCCCCGACGTTGGTCAGACACAAGATAAACCGCACAGTCGTTCCCTTTCCGACGACGCTTTCCACCCAGATACGCCCGCCGTGTGCCTCGACCACCTTTTTCGCCAACGCCAGCCCCAGACCGCTTCCCACCGCCGCATTCCGTGCCGTCGTCCGCCCCTGGTAAAAACGTTCGAAGATACGGGGGAGATCCTCGGGCGGAATGCCGGGTCCTCGGTCCGTCACCGACACGAACAGCAAGCCCTCATCAGGATCCGGCTCGATGCGCAGCAGGACCCCTTCACCTTCGGGGCTGAACTTCAATGCATTCGATAACAGATTGTCCAGCACTTGCTCGACCCGTGCGCTGTCGGCCTTGGCCCAGTACCGCTCAATAGGCGCCTCCACCGACAGTCGCACCTGTTTGGCATCTGCAAGCAGCCGAAGCTTGTTGATCGAGATCTCTGCCACGCGCCGGAGATCGGTGGGCCCGAACCGGTAGTCCATCATCCCCGCTTCCATCTTCGACAGGTCCAAGATAGTGGAGATCAGCGACATCAGCCGCCTGCCGCTGTCCGACATGATCCGGAGGGTCGTCCGTTGATCCTCCGTCAACGGACCGGGAATTTCATCGAGCAACAGGTGCGTCCCTTCTTGAATGGAGGCCATCGGCGTGCGGAGTTCGTGCGACACGTGCGCCAGGAATTCCCTCTTGATATCGTCGAGCTGCTGCAGCTTCGCCCCCATCGACTTGACCGTATCGCCCAGTTCTCGTAGCTCACGGGGGGCGCGGCCGTCCAAGGAAGCTCGGAAGTTGCCCTGCCCCATCTCCTGAATCACGCCCTGCAGCCGCCGTAACGGACGCAGTATATTGTAACTGGCGACCGCCGCCAAGCCGAGTCCGAACAGAAGGGCAAGGAGGATGAGGTGGCGCGTCACCGTTTCCGCCTGCAGCAGGCTTTCCCGCGACTCATCCACCCCCACTGCAATCCGCGCTTCGTGCAACCCGATATACTCCCGTAGCGCGGCGTCCATTTCAGCGGCCAGAGCGTTGCGCCGACCTTCAGACACGACGAGCGTATCCGTCGAGGGATTCCCGGTTCTCGCCCGTTCAGTCTGAAAGAGCGTGAGATGGGACTGTTGGATTCGATCGATCTCTTTCAACAGCCGCGCCTCTGCTTCCGTGGCATCCCCGGTCCGCAGCTCCTGCAGAATCGCCTGGAACGTCCTGCGCTCCTCCTCGAAATGCTCCAGAAACGTCGTCGCCTGCACTGCTAAGTACTTCTTCTCGCTTTGGACTTGATCGTAGAAGGAAGCGAGGAGACGCTTAGCGGCGTCGATCTCCGGATGATGGTGAGATCCGACCTCCGTATTCAGCCCTGCAAGTGTTCGAATCTGAAACAGGGCGTAGAGATTGACGGCCGTCATCACCCCGATGATCACGAGGTAGGTCAGGACCAGCCGCCAGAAGATCGAGAGGCGCATGGTGTTACGTCCTTGGGCAGTGTAGGTCCAGGCATACACCACCTGAGGTCTCCCCTCAACAAGTTCTCCGTTTTGCGCGACGAGCTGAATCGGGCCATGGGGCCCTACCGAGAGGGTTATGGGGAGGGGTCTCGAAATTGGGACTGGTAGAGGCGCTGTCGCCGCGACGTGGCGGTGAGGGCCACGAACAGATGCCCCCGGAAAAGGAGCATGGCAACCGTGAGGGGTGGCGTGAGCAGCAATGCCATCGTCCCCGTGAGTTCGGACGAAATGCCCAAGTCGGTCAGCCACGCCGTCAAGATCGTGAACGGAACCAGCAACAGCTGCAGGAAGTCGAGCCCGGCTCCCCGCCCCAGGCGGCTCGAAAGCTTAAAGAAGAGCGAGAGTCCCAACGGAGCCAGGATCAGCGCCATGGGCAGAAACCATTCGATCCAGTTCTCGATCACAAAATCATAACTGCGTCTGATCACGTCCAGGGCCGAGTCATGCCGAGTCAGGTAGATCACCTCCGGCGCGGGATTCAGCAGGATAAACACCAACAGGAGACAGGCGGCGACCAAAAACTGGCTGTCCGGGTTGGCGCGGAGGCTCGTATCCAAGAGCATGGTGGGAATCCACAGCACAAACCCCACTCCAATCACGTCCCAGAAATACTGGCCCATGCTCTCGAACACATCCTGCACGGTGATCCCTCGGAGCCCCTTGATGGCCTGCTCGATCAAGGCGAGCGTCGTGCCGATCAAGAGCGCATTCACCACGCCCATCAGCAGGCCTCCGACCATACCCATGGGTCGGGCCACCATCCCGGCCCCCCACATCAGAAGCGTGAACGCGACGACGGCAAGGATGACGACCCAGCCGCGGACCATAGAGCGGCCGGTCGCCTGTAAGGCATCACGGTACAGATGCAATGTGGACAAGAGCAGCGTCGACACCGGGAAGCTCGAATGATCACACGACGATTTTGCAGGATGGCAACCGGGTGCCAACCCGCTCGGTGGCGGACAATAATCCGTCTGAGCCAAAGAGGTCAAGTCGCCCAGCCCCTCTCTCTACCCCCGCCCTTGACTTGGCCTGCCCTATGATTATGATCTTTCGATAGAAACTCTTACTGAGGAGTCACCCTTATGGATATGAACCGCATGACCGTCAAGCTTCAGGAGGCCTTGCAGAGCGCGTCCGCCGTGGCTATGCGCCGCGGCCATCAGGGAATTGATGTCGAACACTTGCTCTTGGCCCTGCTGGAGCAAGAACGAGGGATTGCGGGCTCGCTGTTCGAGCAAGCCGGGCTCTCCCCTGCTGCCGTGCGCCAGGCAGCAGAGCAGGCCTTGACCAAAGTGCCGCAAGTCCAAGGGCCCGGGGCCGCACCCGGCCAGATCCACTTGACCTCCCGCCTCGGCAACGTGCTCACCAAGGCCGAGGACCAGATGAAGGAATTGCACGATGAATTCCTGAGCATCGAACACATTATTTTGTCCATGGTGGAGGAAGGCGGCGTCTTTCGCCGTCTCAATCTCACACGCGACCGGCTGTTGAGCGCCTTGCAACAGGTCCGAGGAAGCCAACGGGTCACCAGCCAGGACCCGGAAGGCACCTACCAGGCACTGGAAAAGTACGGCCGCGACCTCACACGACTCGCCGGGCAGGGCAAACTCGACCCTGTCATCGGACGGGATGACGAAATCCGCCGCACCATCCAAATCCTGTCCCGCCGCACCAAGAATAATCCGGTGTTGATCGGCGAACCAGGAGTCGGGAAGACCGCCATCGTCGAGGGGTTGGCCCAGCGCATCGTGAAGGGCGACGTGCCGGAAGGTCTCAAACAAAAGCGTGTCGTCGTGCTCGACATGGGGGCCCTGGTGGCAGGCGCCAAATTTCGCGGGGAATTCGAAGAACGGCTGAAGGCCGTGCTGAAGGAAATTCAAGCGGCGCAGGGACAGGTGTTGCTCTTCATCGACGAGCTGCACACGGTGGTCGGGGCCGGCGCAGCCGAAGGATCGATGGACGCCGCCAACCTGCTCAAACCGATGCTCGCGCGCGGCGAGTTGCACCTGATCGGCGCCACCACCCTCGACGAATATCGCAAACACATCGAAAAAGATGCGGCGCTGGAGCGTCGCTTCCAGACGGTTCTCGTGGACCAGCCGAGCGTGGAGAACACGATTTCGATTCTGCGCGGATTGAAGGAACGCTACGAAGTGCACCACGGCGTGCGCATCAAGGACGCCGCCCTCGTCGCCGCAGCCAAACTGTCCAACCGCTATATCGGTGACCGCTTCCTTCCCGACAAGGCCATCGACCTCGTGGATGAAGCAGCCGCGCGGCTGCGCACCGAGATTGACAGTCTCCCGGCCGAATTGGATGAAGTGTCCCGCAAGGTTCTGCAGCTCGAAATCGAGCGGGAGGCGCTGAAGAAGGAATCCGATCCCGGCAGCAAGGCGCGCCTCCAATCCATCGAGAAGGAACTGGCGGAGAAGAACAGCGACCTCCAAGCCCTCAAGACCCGGTGGGAATCGGAAAAGAATTCCGTCAGCAAGCTGCGCAAAATCCGTCAGCAGATCGAAGAGGTCAAACAGACCATCGAGCGCTGCGAACGGGCCTATGACCTGAACAAGGTCGCCGAGCTGCGGTACGGTGAACTGCCACGCTTGGAGCGGGAACTCGAACTGGAGCAACAGCACCTCGGCAAGAAACAGAACGAGAGCCGACTGCTCAAAGAGGAAGTCGACGAGGAAGATATCGCGGCCGTGGTCAGCCGCTGGACGGGCATCCCCGTCACGCGACTGGTCGAAGGCGAAATGGAAAAGCTCCTGAAGCTGGACGAACTCCTCCACCGCCGCGTGGTGGGACAGGAACAGGCTGTGAACGCCGTGGCCGACGCCGTGCTCAGGGCTCGCTCCGGCATCAAGGACCCGAACCGCCCCATCGGCTCGTTTCTCTTCCTCGGCCCGACCGGCGTCGGCAAGACGGAGCTGGCCCGAGCGCTGGCGGCCACCCTCTTCGACGACGAATCGAACCTGATCCGCATCGACATGTCGGAGTACATGGAGAAACACACCGTCGCGCGCCTGATCGGCGCCCCTCCGGGTTATGTCGGGTACGAAGAAGGCGGGCAACTCACCGAGGCCGTCCGTCGACACCCGTTCTCCGTCATCCTCTTCGACGAGATCGAAAAGGCGCACCACGATGTCTTCAACATCCTGCTGCAGGTGCTGGACGACGGGCGGCTGACGGATTCACAAGGCCGGACGGTCGACTTCAAGAACACCGTTCTGATCATGACCTCCAACATCGGCAGCCACCACATCCTGGAGGCTCAACAGGCAGGGGCGTCCTACGACTCGATGAAGGCACAGGTCACCGGCGACCTGCGGAAACACTTCCGACCGGAGTTTCTGAACCGTGTGGATGAAATCGTGGTGTTCCATGCCCTGGGAGGCGAACACCTGATCAAGATTGTGGAGATTCAGCTGGAGCGTCTGCGGGCTCGGTTGGCGGAGCGGCGCATCACCCTGACCGTCACGCCCGATGCGCTCAGGAGCCTCGGTCAACGCGGATACGACCCGGTCTATGGGGCAAGGCCGCTGAAGCGGCTGATCCAGCAAGAAATCGAAACGCCCATGGCGCGTCAGCTTATCAAGGGAGAATTGCGGGACGGCGATAGGGCCGTGGTCGACCTGAAAGATGGACACATCGTCATCGTGCCCACGGTTGCGCCTTAAAAGAATGTCAGGAAGGGATTGGTCAGGAGGGCGGTTTCTCGGCGTCGATCAGCCGATAGAGACCGCCCCACCCTTCACGTCGGTTTCTTTGCCGCTCTGCCGTTTCTTTTCCACCCGCCAATCCGTGCTCGACACATCCAACTTGTGTCCCTTGATCGTGTGGAACGATCCGTTGTTGAAGACCACGCGATCCCCCTCACGCAGTTCCATGGCGAAGACGACCGTCCCCGACTCTTCGTGCTTCAAGGACACACTGGTGAGATTTTTAGCCAAGTGGTAGGCGCGCCGTTCATTGAAGGTCAGATTGCTGTCGACGACCTTGGCCATCATGCGTCCGGCTCCGTCGAACAGGGCAAAATTGACCAACAACGCCCGGCTCGGCTGTTTGATCGACAGCTCAAACTGCGGCACGCCCTCGATATCGATGATGCCGTTGGTGTTTTTGTAGAGATTCGACCCGATTTCAATATCCATCCTGCTCCGCTCCCTGCTATGGCGACGGTCGACCCGTCGGGTCTCGTCACGCCTTCTTGATACGATCCAAAATCAACGCGATGCAGCCTCCGAGCAATCCCCCGCCCAGAATGGTCGTCAGCAACTCCACCAACTTCAATTCCCAAACCGAACCCTGGGCCTGAATGGCTTCACGGATTCCGCCCTGCAGTAGAATCACGGCGAGCGCCATCGTGGCGCCCACGACGAACCACCAGATGAAGACGCGGACCGTATGGTACAAGGGGGAATCCTTCATGCTTCGACTCGACGATCGAAACTTCTGTACTGAATGGCCTCGGCCAAGTGGGCCGGGCCGATACTAGCAGAGTCGGCCAAGTCGGCAATAGTCCTCGCCACCCGCAAAATTCGGCCGTGCGCTCTGGCCGAAAATCCCAGCCGCGCCATCGCCTGTTCCAGCAACGTGCGGCCGGTCACATCCAATGCACAATACTGCTTCACGTGGCGCGGTTTCAATTGGGCATTGGTGGAAATGCCGTCGCGCCGGTAGCGATAGGCCTGCCTCTCCCGGGCCGCGAGGACCCGCGCGCGAATGGTGGCGGAAGAGTCGGTAGCCGGACCATCGTCGCCCAACGCCTGGATCGGCACGGCCGGCACCTCGATTTGGAGATCGAGTCGATCCAACAGCGGGCCGGAGAGCCGACTGCGATACCGTCGCACTTGCGCGCCGCTGCATAGGCAGGGCCTCGTCCGGTCGCCATAATATCCGCAGGGACAGGGATTCATCGCCGCCACCAGCATGAACCGTGCAGGAAACCGCAAGGACCAGGCGGCGCGCGTCACCGTCACGTGGCCGTCTTCCAACGGCTGTCGCAGTCCATCGAGCGTCGCGCGCCCGAATTCACCGGCCTCATCCAGGAACAAGACACCATTGTGCGAGAGCGATACTTCGCCGGGTTTGGGCGTGGCCCCACCACCGATGAGACCTGCTTCGGAAATACTGTGGTGCGGGGCGCGAAAGGGACGACGGCGGATCAGGGGATGGGCAGGCGGGAGTTGGCCGACCACGCTGTGGACACGACTCGTCTCCAGCGCTTCATCGTGATTCAGAAGTGGAAGAATCCCCGGCAACCGTCGAGCCAACATGGTCTTGCCGGACCCCGGAGGCCCCATCATGAGCAGGTTATGACCGCCGGCGGCAGCCACTTCGAGCGCCCGCTTCGCGTGAGCCTGTCCCTTCACGTCGGCAAAGTCGTCTTCGTCCGCCGCATCGAGGCCGACATCCCCCTCACGCATGGGAATCAACGGTGCGATCGGCTGGGTGCCACGCAGAAACTCCACCGCCTCCGGCAGGGTATGGAGGGGATAGACCTTGGTCCCCTCGACCAGCGCCGCCTCCCGCCCATTGTCAGCCGGCAATAGGAGCCCCTGATGATGGCGACAAACCACTCCGATGGACAGGGCCCCGGGGATCGACTTCAAACGTCCGTCCAGCGAGAGTTCCCCAACCAGGACCCGCTCGGCCACGGCGGCACGGGGAATGAGATCTTCCGCGACCAGGATGCCGACGGCGATGGCCAGGTCCAGCCCGGCACCCTCCTTTTTGATGTTGGCGGGAGCCAGGTTGACCGTGATCTTTTTGACCGGAAACTGGAAGCCGCTGTTCTTGAGGGCGGCGCGCACGCGATCACGGCTCTCGCGCACCGTCGCATCCGGCAACCCGACGATGGAAAATTGCGGTAACCCGGACGAGAGATCGACTTCCACTTCAACCAGATGGGCATCGATGCCCACGATCGCGGCACTCAACACCTTGGCCAGCACAATCACCTCCACCGATCAGGCCCACCGCTCGTCGGACCGAGAGTAGCGTGCCTCCCCGCCCTTCTGTATAATGCCGCCCATGCCAGCAGGCACCACCAACCGGGATCGCGGCAGACGGTGGCTCCCACCGATCTTCTTTTTAACGTTGAACCTCCTGTTCGGCTTACAGGCCCAGGCCGCGAACGGACTACCGCTCGGTCGTACCGCCTCTCCCTATATCGGCTCGGTCATGGCCCTCTTAGCCACCTTCGAAGACGCCGGAGTCTTGCCCCCCGAAGGCACGCCCGACGCCAACCGCATCATCAAGGCGACGATTCAATTTCAATCGGCCTTTCTCAAGAGCCGCCACCCGGCGGTCCAGCAGTTTTTCTCTACGGCGCAGCGCAACAAATTCGGCGCGCGCGCGGAGGAGGTCGAAGCGTCCTTTCGCCAGGCAGGCTGGTCGGGTGATTCCTTCATGGCCGTCATCGAAGCCGGGCAGGCCCCCGAAGCCTGGACCGGTAACGACCTGGCGGATGGATTTCATGAATTCAACATCGGCAAGGCGGATTTCGAGGTGTTGGCCGGGCTCTATCGCAACAGCGTCGCCGTCTTCACCGCGAAGGGGAGCACCTTTCAAGACGTCTATGCGCAGCGGCGCCGGGAAATGCCTGGCGTCAAGTCAGAATGAGAATCTCGAGCGGTCGTCGTCAAAGGAGGCAAGATGGCAACGAAAGCGTACATCCTGATCAAGGTCAAGGCAGGCAAGGGCAAATCCGTGCTCACTGCGCTCAAGGGCATTGCAGGTGTGGAACAGCTCCACGCCTGCTTCGGGCAACCGGACATTTTCGTTTTCATCAACGTCCCCGATGAGCGGGCGCTCTCGGACGTCGTGATCACGCGAATCCACGCGATCGAGGGCGTGGAAGAAACCGATACCCATATCGTCGCGGAAACCTGACTCAGGCGTACTCGACCCGCACGACCCTCCCTCCGTCCCGCGCCGAGAGGTAGCAGGCTTCCGCCGCCTCCACGGCCCTGGCTCCATCTTCGACCGTCACGGGTGGAGGCACGCCCTCACGCACGGATCGGCAGAACGCCCGCAACACGCTCAGGATGGTCGGCTCCGGCTGAATCGACCACTCGCGGGCTCCCGTCTGCGCAGACAGCTGCACGAGCCGTCGCGCGCACCAATCCGCGGACAGCTGCCCTTCCTGTCCGACCAGCTCCACACGCCCGATACGGCCGGACGAGACCCGCGAGACATCCACGAGGCAACGCAGCCCACGGCGAGTCGTGAGGCGCGCGAGCACCAGCTGTTCCGGGCTCAGGGGCGGCACCACGTCCATGTCGCAGGAGACCTGTTCCACCTCGTCGCCCGTGACGACCCGAATGAGATCCAGCAGGTGAATGCCGATTTCCAGCAAACAACCCCGCCCGCCGAACCCCCGCTCCTGCTGCGGATGGCCCTGCGGCTCCATACGGCTGGCGAGGCTCAGCGAGCACAAGGTCCCGACCTCCGGCCGACGCGCGCGCAGCGCCAATACGGTGGGATCGAATCGCAACGTGTGCGCTACCATGAGCAGGTGTTCGGAACGGCCGGCCGCCGCCGCGATAGCTCGGGCATCGTCCACCGTGGCTGCTAAGGGCTTCTCCACCAACAGCGGCTTTCCCGCCTGAATCGCCGCGAGGCAGATGTCGCGGTTGAGCACCGGCGGCGTCACCGCGACCACCACGTCCACGCGTGGATCGTTGATCAATCGATGATAGTCGGCATGACAGGGCACGGACGGCGCATCCGGCACACCTTGATCGGCCTGCCGTCGACTCACAGCCGCCAGGCGCGCCTCAGGCAGGTCGGCGAGAAGGTGCCGGGCATAGCGGCTGCCATGCCGCCCCAGCCCGATCAACCCGACTCCTAAGGGCTTTGAAGCGTCGCGATCCATAATCTTGCGGCACTGTACCGACCCAGGCGCCTGGGGTCAATTGACAATGCCCGAACCCGCTCCCTATAGTACCCGACGATATTCTCAAACCGCCCGCGGTTGATTCAGAAAGGACTCCATCGGCTATGACCACGCAGGCACCGCTCTTTTCCCTCGATCAGATCGGAACCGGAACCGCGCGCTTCACCAGCGGCGCTGCCCTCCCCACCCCGACGGACGTCATGGTCGATCCCTACGCCCGCACGAAAGTCAGTAAGGAAGTGCAGGTGGAATGTATCCAGTTCTGGCCTCAGGAAAAGGGGACCTATCCCGGCATCGTCCTTCTGCACGAGTGGTGGGGCCTGAATTCCCAGATCACCGACCTCGGGGCCAAGCTGGCCTGTGAAGGCTATGGCGTCATCATTCCCAAGCTCTACGGCCGCCTCGGAGGCATGGTCACGGCCAACCTCGAAGTGGCGCAGGCCTTGATGGCCAAGTGCAACGAGCCGCTCCTGTTGCAGGACATCAATACCTGCTGTGAGTATCTGAACACCCGGGAGCACATCAAACGCAACATCCACGGCGTGGTGGGATTCGGCATGGGCGGGAGCCTCGCGATTCGATTCGCCTGCCAACGCAAACGGTTGCGGGCTGCCGTTGCCTATTATGGAAAGGTCACGGCGCCCGATCAGCTGCAGAACATGTTTGCTCCCCTGCTGTACCATCGAGCCGAACAGGACACCTGGGCCACCCAGCAAGACGTGGATCTCCTGCAACAGGCTGCCGCGCAGGGCAAACGCATCGAGGTGAAGACCTACCCAGCAACAGCCCACGCGTTCTCCGATGAAACCCGCCCGGACAGCTACCAAGCGACCGCTGCGACCCAGGCCTGGGAACACACCGTCGCCTTCCTCAAGGCTTCGTTTCAGGGAACTTGACCGAGGAGCCTCCTGCGAGATGCCAAGCCGAACCACCGCGATCGCCCTGCTCTTGTACCTGTTCTCGCTCCCCATCCTGCCGGCGGATGTGTACACAGTCCAGGCAGAGGACGCGCCGCCGGCCCCGAAACCAGGCTTACCCAACCGCTTGCCGGCATTCCAGGACGTCGCGATGGAAGTGGCGCCGCAACTCTCGACACTCCCCGGCCAAGGAGACGCGTTGGCGCTGTTCAAAGAAGTCATCGGGCCACGCCTCGGCCTGATCGACCCGGCCATGACGCTCGGAGCCAAGACACTGCCCCCGTCCATGGCGAAAGAGCTTCTGCTCGACGACCTAAAACAATCCGCCGCCGAGCTCGTACGGGGGTTGGCCGCCTGGCAATTGGCCGTGGCTGTCCGAACGCTTCCCGACTCGGCCACCCCGGAGCAGCTGTCAGCGCTGCAGAAGCAAGTGGAAGCGCAAACCCCCTGGTTCACCGCCGGAACGCCTCCGGTGGAGGAGCCGCTGAAACAGCTCCTGTCGCTCACGAAAGACACGGCGCCGCAGCCCCCTTCCCTCCTAGGCGGCCACGCGGCGCAACTGGAGACGTGGGCGATCCAAACGGTGCATCGGGAGTGGTATCGCCTGGCAGGTTGGAAAGACACCGTGCGCCAGCAGCGAGGATTGGCGCGGTTGTGCGGCACGTGGCAGTGGTCGATCCACAACCACCAGAATCATCGTGAAGAGAAGACGGCGGTCATCTTTGCCCCGAACGGCGCGACCTCATCGACCACGCCCGCGGAAATCTCAGTGCTCGGCGACAACGTGTATCTGCGCTGGGAAACCAGAGCCGGCGTGCAAGAAGACAGTTTACTGTTTTCCGGAGAAGGTCAACGGCTGGAAGGCACGTTCGTCAACACCGCGGGCGGCTGGGGTTCCATCACCGGGAAACGCACGGCGACGTGCACCGGCGAAGGGGGCGACAAGCCCGCTAGCGCACCGCGTCGGCATCACCACTAGCCGTGTCGTTCCGCCATACGCTCCACCCCAGGCAGAGCCACCCGGCGATGAACGACAGGCCGCCGAGCGGCGTCACCGCCCCCAGCCATTTGATTCCGGCCAACGACACAAGGTAGAGGCTGCCGCTGAACAGCAGGATCCCCATACAGAGCAGCCACCCGGCTGTCGCCACCAATCGATGGCCGGTTTCGCGGAAGGCCCAGGCTACGACAAACAGGCCGAGGGCATGGTACATTTGGTACCGCGCCGCCGTTTCAAACACCGCGAGCATCGGCGGATCCAAGATCGCTTTCAAGGCATGGGCGCCGAACGCCCCGGCTGCAACGGACGTCGCGGCCAACAGCGCTCCCAACCCCGCAAACTGAGATGACCGAATCGCGCGAGCCATTGCTTCCCCCCAGTCGAGATCACCACACCGGACGCATGCAAGCGCGCGATTGTAGCACGAGTCCTCGGCAGAAATGGGAGTCCCATGCCGCTTGAATGCCCCCGCTGCCTCATGAGCAATCCGGACGCGGTCCAGTTCTGCGAATGCGGCTACGACTTCACGCCCCACTTCCAAGGGCTGCCGTTCAAAAGCGCCGCCGCGCAAAAGCCGAAACGCAAACGTCTGTTCTCAGATGAGATGAGCCGCGGCAGCTTTCTGCTCGGTATCATCTTGATTTGGCTCGCGCTCTCCGTCGGGGAGCTGTATCGCATCCGTCTGGAGCTCCCACGGCACCCTAAAGCCGATCTCGGGGTCAGCAGTCTGTTGGTGGGCTTGACGGACTTGGCTGCGGCCTTGGTCGTGGGAGCGTTGGGATGGGCGTTCGGGTGGATCGTCCTCGCGGCGCAGAGCAAACGCGACGGAAGCCTCTGTCCCAAACGCACCACGTTCTTGGTCACGTTGGTCGCAGCCGCAGTCCTCTTCGCCACCCGCACCATCGAACCATCGGTCCTGGTGCAGCACGTCATGCAGACGCTGTTTGTGCTGGCAATCGCGATCGTGTCGTACTACGCGGGCTGTCGGGGATGGCTGGGAAAATGGTAGGGCGGAGGTCGTTACGCTCTACAGAAGTACAGGTAGCAGTCTGCAAAGTCAGGCTCCGAAATCCTGAGCCGAACTCGTTGCGACGGACGGCCGCATACCAAACCCCACTCCGCAGCCATCTTCGCCAACTGATCGGCCGACACTCCGTGCGTACTCCACAGATTGACCGCCGCTGAACTCAAGGCGACCGTGATCGTCTTCACGGACGGGCCGTAACTGAACTGGTAGTCGGAGCCGCAGCGAAAGAGTAGCAGGACGCCTTCGCGCGACTTGAACCCACGGTGCCCGCAGCTGGGACAAACCACCGTATCTAATCCCGTGCGAGCATCGTAGGCCCGCGCATCCACCGTCAACCGCCCCTCACACGAACGGACGGGACAGCGGTCGACGGAGGCTCTCCCCTCCATGGCCTCCGCTTCCACGGAATCTTTGGCTCGCGACACGATACCGGCGATGTGATGGCCCATCCCGTCTCTCCCTGCTCAGCTGCTGCAAGTATATCAGACGGCTAACTATAGTCAGGCGGAAGGGAGAAGGGAGAGGAACTGTGAAGCCCCCTTTACACCTTGATCAAACCGGGTACGTGAACATGTGCTGGTCCTGGAAACGCTCCCTCGGCTTTCCCCCCGGTGGGTCAGCCGGAATGTCTACCGCCGGATCAGGGGACGGTTGAGTCCCGCGCATGCGCGGGAACGTCTCTGTGAGTTCTGTCAGGCGGAACGGACCTGGGCAAGGTGCTGTGTCGTCGATGACGACGTACTCTGTGAAGTATGGCTCTGTGCGGATTGTGCCGGGCTCACCTGGCGGGAGTGAAAACTCCTCACAGCATGGTTCTCAAATAAACAAGCCAAGGGGAGGTTTCTCCCCTTGGCTCGCTCGTTCTCGTTCGTAGCTCAGGATCGCACAATGGGCGACACCACCATGCCAACTAATCCCTTCCCCTCCCGCGTCCGTTCCCTCGCCCTGGTTTGCCGGAACGACCATTCCCCTTGTATTTGACCTTGTGCTCTTCGTAGTAGAGATAGGGTCTATCGGTCTCCAACTCCAGGCTCACGTAGTTGCTCTGATCAAGCGCCAAGGACGAAGGCAACGTCATGCCCACCTGCCAACTTCCGCCATTCATGTAAAAATAGCTGCCGGTGCTGACATTCACATACACGCCACTCGCCGGATAATACTGATACCGGTAGCGTACCTCCTTCGCTCGCCGCCCATGAGCTGGCGCCCAAGACGGAGGGCCGCCTTTCGGAGTCGCCACAATCACCGGTTCCGGGGCAGGATTTCCGACTGATACGCCCACACCAACCCGTGGATTCCTTCCGTCCATGGTACAGCCCGTCAGCAACAGCGCTCCCATGCCGATCAGCAGCAGCTTCTTCATGCCAAGCCCCCCTTGCCCCATATGGGTCCATACACCGCGATACTCTGTTCTGCCAGCAGCTCTCCACCGAAGGTCCTGGCCGAACACTCGTGCGCGCTCTAGAGCAAGGCCAATGCCCTCATCCATGCCCGGAAATCACGGACCGTCTGGGAAGACCCATCTTCACAATCAGTTGATAAGACAATCTGTTTCCAGATCGAGGCAGGGGCAGTTCGCTCAAGACAAGGTGGGCTTGCCCTCGTACAGGGTTCTGCCCTAGGCAAGAATTTGCCCTCCGCAGACAAACCTGCGCAGAGCACTCGACACCGTTCGTCAACAACTTGTATCAGATGGAAGAGGTATTAGTGGTCGTTGCTGCCGGATAATGTCGGCCGCTGATTTCAACGAGGATTCAAAAGATGATGGGGCACCATGGAATCAGGGGCCGACTAGAGAGCGAAACAAGGCGTCCATTCACTCTCTGAAAAGGCGGTGATGCGCCAGCTCGGCCGTCCTCTATGCCCGTTCTTTCGCCGAAACCAAGGAAAAGGGAAAGGATACGAGACTGTGAAAACGACCAACGATGCGAAACCTCTACCCACTGCAGCCCGCTGGCCGGCCGCTCCGGGTCCACGGACCGGACGGCCGAGGGGATCGGGGCGCAGCCCCCGCTTCACTTGATCTATATGGTCAAAGTAGGAGCGTACTTCTTGTTGGTTTAACCGGAACCGACAACTTCCACTGGTGGTCGCAAACTGGCGTTCGAAAGAAATCGTTGCTTCTTTAAGCCTAGAGATTCATGCCAAGAAAGCCTCGAAATTGGTGCCTAGGAGCACTATAGTCCGATCTCGATAGTCTCGAAAGTGAAAAGACTTCCTTGAGATTCGATTGTGATGAACGACGACTACGAACAGCAGTATTTTTTTCGACCTATCAAGCGTTCGCTAAAACGGTCAGCTTCATCTTAGAGAAGGCGTTGATAGCTGCCGAACATCTTCCTCGTCCTCAGTCAATCCAGTACCGCGCTAAAGGGATGGAAAGCTTGCGGCGCCGCTTGGCCGAATCGGACAAATTAGACACACAGACGCTGGAGCATGACCGGCGGGATCTCGCTGGCGCCCGACTCATCTTCTACACCAATAACCACGTTAATCGTTTCCTTAATTCGCCACTGATCCACGAAAATTTCGAGATCGAGCCGAACTCGACTAAGATCCATCACCCCACCCCGGAGAACCAAGAAGCGCGATATCGCGCAGTTCACTATACGGTTCGGCTTCGTGAGGATCGCCTACACCTTCCAGAATATGCGAGGTTCGCTTGACCTTCCCCCGTTTATTACACCACGGCCAAGGTTGTTGAGTCCTGTGCCCGATAGGCCCCGGCTTGATGGTTACGAATGAACTCCTGGGGTGTCACATCTCCGATCGCACTATGGGTCCGTTCTTCGTTGTATTCTCACCGCCACGCTTCAATCACGAGCTGGGCTTCCTGCAGGGTCAGAAACCAATGCTCGTTGAGACATTCATCGCGAAACTTGCCGTTGAAGCTCTCGACAAAGGCGTTTTGCACCTCCCGGGTGAATAAAGCGGAGCTGCACGCCGTGCTG
>JAANMY010000097.1_pt1 | contig 110591 bp, 84 predicted proteins | sample 7279691 | NCBI WGS metagenome assembly JAANMY01 (sample SAMN14094543, study PRJNA606508) | bioreactor metagenome | isolation source: A lab-scale SPAN reactor treating ammonium-rich wastewater day 388 | place: Ireland: Galway | collected 2018-02-07 | reverse complement strand
GTCTACATCAACCCGCCCAGAAAGGAGGCCGACGCATCGTCAATCGCTACATAAAATAGTCCGCCCGAAGTGTCTCAAACCCCTTGACATTTTCCGATCTCTTACTTTTTGAATGTGTTCATCGAAGATTACTGGATCAGGAAGATGGTTGACGAAGCTAGCAAAGTAAGCACTCGCCCCATTCCCCACAAAGGTTACCTGGGCGGATTCGAGCTCCACCAGCTTGGCGACAGCGGCCGAACATTGGCTTAAATCAATGCTTGGGTGTAACCTTATTGTGGGAATATAGATAACCACCTGAAGAGTAGGGTTTTGGAGAGCGGAAATGACCACCCTATTGATATGATCATCACTAAAGGAATAACCGTTGACGATAAGGGCTACTTGACTCTTCGCAAGGAATTCGGAAAAACGCCGGAATATTTCACCGTAAATAAATCCTGTCGTCTGCACATACTTTGCTGCCCTTGGTAATATGAGCAGATGCTTGGTTTCCTCTCCGCCGTTAAGAAAGTGGTTAATGGCGGCCCACTGAGTATCGGTCGAGGACTCTACTATCCCAATAGATTTTTGGACCCATGAAAGAGAGCCATGCAGTTTTGCTAGGTATATGTTGTATGTTCCAAAGCGAGCCTCACCACGAGCCAGTGTATTCCGAAAGCCTAGATCGAAAAGATTAGGGGAGAACCGACGCGAATGTAGTCCTGAAAAGCCGTTAATCACTTGAAGCCCGATGGCTTCTGATGCCCACTCTATCGCTAAGTCATAATTGGTTGTGAATATCCACGGAGCCGGCTGGCCAGGTTGTCTGGCCGCGCACAACCTTTGCAGCAGGCGTCTGTGAGACGCTAGCTCAGGTGCAGAGTCGGAGAGGCCTGGTTTATCCCACCAGTCGGAATTAAGGATGGAAGCGCGTATGACTGCTCTCTTGAGCCCTGCAAAAGCTGCCTCGAGTTCGGCCGACTTCTCGCCTCGGCGAACACAATCAAGCCGGGCAATTTCGAGTGCGTCTGCCAAGATCTCGATGTTCGGTACTTGGTTGGAATCGGTCTTTGCCTCTTCTGTTGGTATAAACCTCTCTCTTACAAGTGTCTGCGCGGCGTCATTATTGTCATTGAGAAAGGCTTTCCACAGGTCTGCGATTGTCTGCCCACCGGCGCTCTTGGAGGCACCGGACCCTAAAAGGAGACCAACATTCTCAAGCCTGACGAGTGCCGCTAGATGCGTCTTTACTTCGTCGAGCGAGAGAAGGGAGCCAGCCCTGAAGCCAACGGCATCTTTGCCCACTTCCGACCTCCCCAAGAATTGCCTGACGTGGATTCTCTGGACTTCATACTACTGATGTCGTTCCAACTGTCCTTAGCAGGGTAACCTTGCAAGCAGTGAGAGATGAACCTTAGGGTTCAGCCGCTGTCCGTTACTGACGGCAGAGTTGGGTAGAATTTCTCGGATGGCAACGTATGGCAATTGCTCCACTTCACGGATGGAACTTGAGTGTAATTCAGCGTTTGGCCTGACTCTCCTTTCCGGCGCACAAGGGAGTGCGGTTTCTGGGCGGCTTTACCCTGGGACGGGCCCGCCATCAGAGCCCGGTCACCCGTAGTAAGAAACCGTGGTCCTTTAGCGTCTCGAATTGAGCTCGCAGGGAGTTTGCTACCCCTGAGTCCCTCAGTAGCACTCCGGCCTCGAGGTTGCGTGACTGAGCGGCTTCAGTAAAGTTGGCCGACGTAATAAAGGCGCTCTCTGAGTCGATTACGATACACTTCGCGTGGAGGCAGGCTCGCGCCTCGGTGCTGCTCGGCCCCAACGAGCGTGGATCGTAATATACCTCTGGGTACCTCCCGCCCGGCCAGATCTCCTCGCGGAACCTGCGGCTGAAAGCGCGGACTAAATCGGGAGCTGGAGTCTCGTCTCCGAACTGTCTCTGGATGTTCACGAAAAAGCGCACCGACAACTGAGCCTCCAACTCCATCCGGTGGGCTAGCGTGCCGAACAGGGCGGCGGCCCTGCTGCCGTGGTCGAGCGCGTAGCTGGCCACCAGCACGGAGGAATGGGCGGCTCGAAACAATTCCTGTACCACTACTGAGGTATCGCGGGCAGTGGATCCAGGCAGCTCGATTCCGGACCAAACCAATTGGGCCCGGTCGGATGCTTCCTGGGTTGAGCGACGTTCCTCCGCGAGGAGGCGCAGGAGCATCGCCGCATGCCGGGCAAGCAATCCCTCAGCATCGCGGGCCGCCAGCCACTGACCCAGTTCATCTGCCAGCCCCGCCGGAGCCAGCGCAGCCAGGGCGGACACGGTGTAGGGCGGCTTCAGCCGCTCGGACTCAAGGGCATCGGCCAGGCTGGCTAGAGCCGGCCGGGTTAACCGCACCAGCACCGACGAGTCAGGCTGGCTCATCCAGAAAGAAAGCCGCACCGGGAGTGGCTACGGTAGGCACCACCAGGGCGCGGTCTAGCAACTCGTTGCGGCGCTCGCAGGAGGTCTCCGCGATGAGAAGACAGCCGTGACAGGCCGCCCCTTGCAGGAAGCGCTCGGCTTCCTGCTGCGTCGGGTCGTGCTGAGCGCAGACCGGGTCGTTGGAGCACAGTCTGCCCAACTCGAGAGCCCGGTTCAGGTGCGCCTCGATGTTGCGGCCCACCTCAACTAGGCCGCCCAGCGTACCTTCCGAGCCGGTCGAGCCGGTATAGAGAAGAATCCCGTACCCGGAAGGCCCGGCATAGATGCGCTCCCGGATGGCGCTCGCAGAGTAACCGCAATCCAGCGAGACGGCCGTGATCAAGAGGTGGGACAGCGAGTGCAGCATCAAGTAGGGCAACCCCGGAAACTCCGCTTTGTGGAGCCTTCTCCTAGCGCGCCAGACTTCGAAGCCGGCCATCAGAGCTCGGCCTCGTTCTTGAACCGGGTCTCGCGTCAGCCAGGCATCCATGGCTGCGGACGAAAAGCTGAGGAACACGCCCTCGCCTTTATTCTCGACGGCCGGAAGCCAGGAGGTCTCCCGTGCCAGGGGAGCCCGTTCCACCGCCAGGTCAAGCTCGCCTTCGACGTCGGGCAGTGCCGCTTCGAACCGGGTGAAGCCGACCAGGGCGATCACTTCGCGCAGACGGTGCACCAGCACGACTCTATCCAGGCGGCCCGCCAGCGGGGGGGCCAGATCGGTCAGCGGGCGCGCGCAGGCGTAGAACTCTCCTTCGGGCAGGTCATCGCCTTCGCGCTGGGGTTGCACGAGCAGGGTCTCGATCTCGGCCTGTTTGATGCTCTTCTGAGGGGTTTCTTGCCCGCTTTTCCGGCGCCGGACCTCCTCCCAGACGCGTTCGTCCTCGAACCCTTCAAGAGCGTTGGCGACCCTCTCTTTACGTCGCTCGCGCCGGACGTCACCGACGTCCTCGGCGTATCGAAGAAAATCCTCCCAGACCTCGTCGACGGCTTCGCGCAATTTGCTGTCCGAGTCCGGGATGGAGATCACGCCGAGCGTTTGCGTGAAGTAGGCGTTACTGGCGGACCGAGTCAGTAGGCGGTTGGGCTTGTCGCAGGACTCAAAGACGCGCGGGCCGAGCCACGGCTGGCGGCCGCTGCAGGTTCCCAGCGCGCGCGCCTCGGGCACCAGTGCCTCCGTGAGCGCGCGCCGCTTCTTGGTCCGCTCGCAGCGGACGAAGATTTCGCTGAAGTCGTTTCCCGAGCCGCCTTCATCCAGCCAGAGCGGGCCGGAGCGGTCGCCTGCCTCCTGCCGCACGAAGGCATACCAGTCCAAGTCCGAGATGTGGCCCCGCACGCAGGCCTGCACGAATCGGACCGGGACAACGGGATGCTTCTTGCGATCCTCGTCGAAATACTTTCCTTCCACCAACAGATCCGAGTGCAGGAGCGGCCTCGTACGGTAGACCCGGCCGTCCGGGGCCTCATACTCCTTCTCCACCATCCCGAGGAACCATAAAGGGAACGGCCGCACCGAGATACCGACGCGTGCCGTAGAGTTGGGGTCATCCTGGATGGGCGGCTGGCATAGGGACAGGCTCGGCAAGCTCAGGATCTCGCACAGGCGCTGGACCAAGCGTTCTTCGTGGATCTGCTGGCGCGGGCCGAGCCACGATTCGAGCCCTCCGATCAGGACCGAGCTTCGCGGCAGGTCGACCATAGAGCCCGGTCCGAAAGTGCTGATCGTCTGGTTGAGGCGAATCTCGCCGTCGGCGCGCTGGTTACCGGCCATCGTGGGCTCCGGATTCGTCCGTCTTCTCCAACCATAGGTTCACGGTTGGCTCCACGTCGCGCAGGCTGCGGCCGGCCTTGAACTTCCGCGCTTCGCGAAATACACGGTCCAGCTCGGGATCCATGGGGTCGTAGAGAAGCGGCGGCGCCGTGCCGACTTCTCTTTGATACTGCAGCTCCCCCCTTCGTTGCGCCACGATGACCCAACTGTCCAGTAGGTCCAGGACCTTGGCTTTCACTTGCCGTCGGAGAGTTTCGGATGCCTCCGCGGAGAGGTCCTTGTCGTGCGCTTCGGCGCGGCGCGAGATCGTCTCGGCCACGAAATCGAGCTGGGCTCGATACCGGGGAGCCTCGACGGCTTGGCGCGGAGCCGTCATCTCCTTTAGGCCGAGCCGGGCCAGGGCCACGGTCACCCCTGCCAGGCCCCGGTCGATTGCGCGAGGCGAGAAAGGAGTGACGCTGGCAGCCTCCACGGCCCGGTAAAAGCTCTCGTGCCATGTGGAGAACCGTTCATAGTGCGAACGGTCGCGATGGCGGTGCACATTGAGAAGGGTGACAACCAGGCCGGGCCGCCGGTCGTCGCGCCCCACGCGGCTGGTGGCCTGGATGTACTCCGCCGCTGTCTTGGGCTGGCCGAGCACGAGCATCAGTCCAAGTCGCGTGATGTCAAGGCCCACCGAGATCATGTTGGTCGCCAGGGCCACGTCCACCCTTTCCGCGTCGCGAAAAGGCAAGGCCAGTCGGCGCTTGGTCTCGGAGACCTCATTGGTAGAGACTCTCGAGGTCAGCTCCCGCGGCTCGTCAAAGCGTCGTCGGTCTGCGAATAATCCCGTCTGCTCGCCCTCGCGCAGGCGGCGGCGACCGTAGTCGGCCGCGCGGGTGCGAACTTCGTCCTCCACGATGCGCCGGGCCCCGCCCAGCTCTCGCAAAGCGTTGAAATAGGTCAGAGCGGTCATGTAAGGGTCGGCCGGGTTGTCCTGGCTCCTGGCTCCGCCCGAGAACTCCCACTGCGTCTGGGCTGCCCCCAGCAGGGCCAGCATCGTCCGGAGCAACGCCACCTTCAGGTTTCTTCCCTGGGCGGCAATCCCCACGTAGAGGCGGGCATGCTTCTCCGTGGCGGGGACTGTTTGGGCAAAGAAAGAGTCGCGCCGGTCGGGACCGGGCGGGGGAAAAACCTCCACGGCGGTACGGCCGAACAGACCGCGAATCTGCTTCTCGGCGCGGCGAACTGTGGCCGTGGAGGCGACAATCTTCGGCCCGCCTGCCTCGCCGGAGGTGCACAAGGCGTCCACGGCCGTCTCATACAGACCCACCATCGTGCCCAGCGGGCCCGAGATGAGGTGCAGCTCGTCCTGAATGATCAGGTCGGGCGGTAGTAGCGGCCGGTCCAGGGGCCGTCCCTCGCCGGCGGCCCAGGGACCGAAGAAGCCGTCCTCGGCGTAGCGATCCACCTTGCCGAAAAGCCCAGCCGTCTGACCAACCCAGGGCAAGTTGGCAAGCTTGTCCACGGTCGCGATCAGAAATGCTGGCAGGCGCCGGTAGATCGGGTCGTCCACCGCCAGAATGGGGAGACCTTCCGCCGCCTTGCGGCTGTGGAACTCGCAGCCGCGCTGGACGCACATCACCCGCAGGTCTTTGGGCTCATTCGGGTCGGGCAACAGCTGGAAGCTGTCCTTGGAGAACCGGGTTCCGCACCACGGGCAGTTCTCCAGCGGGATCGGCGAGGGTTTCCGGTTCGGATCGTTGAGAAAGCTGATGGTGCGGGAGCGGGCCGAGTATTGATCCTTGTCGCCCTTTCTGCCCATACGGTTGGGAGTGGCCGACTGGCCCACCCACAAGCCGATCTCGAAGGGCCAACGGCCTAGTTTCTCCACGTCGCTCTTGCGCTCCAGCTCGAGCGCGCACACCAGCGTGGCGGCGCGGCCCAATTGATCCAGCGTAAGCAGGCGCAGGGTGTAACGCATGAGCACCGAGACCCCGGCCGACTGAATGGACGGGTCGCGCAACCGGCGCAAGAGCATGGTGAAAGCCGCCAGGCCCAGGTAGGCCTCGGTTTTGCCGCCGCCGGTCGGAAAGAACAGGAGGTCCACCACGCGCCGATCAGACGACTCCGCGTCAATCACCCCGGCCATATTGGTCAGCAGGAAAGCGAGCTGGAAAGGACGCCAGCGCGGAGGCTGGAGCTCACCCGGCTTGCGGTCGTCTCGCCCGTGGCACTCGCGCTGGCGGATGGCCCGCGCCACGGCACGGTTGGCCAGGCGAAACGCCTCCAGGACGAGGGGGTCTTGCATCCCCTCGAGACCGGCCCGCATTCGCTTCAGGGCGCGGCGGGCCGCCTGCATCAACCGTTCGGCCACCTCCGCCCGGTGCGGCTCGGCAGGAGCCCGGCTGCTCTGGTCCTTGATCCAAGTGCCGTAGGCCTCGAGCATCGGCTCGATCATCCGCTCGATCTCCGGGTAGCTTGCGGCGGCCGCCAGAGCCTCGAGGCCGAGCTCGACTCCGGGGATGCGCTCGTTGGGCACTACTTTCTCGACCTCGGCGGTAGGCATCCACGAGGTGCGCACTTCGCGGCAAACACCCTGCTCGCAGGTGGCAACGGCAGAGACATTGTGGCCCACCACGTGCTCGACCGCATCGCGATACTGGAGATCGGCCACCTGCTCGTCGGAGTCTCGCGTGCCCCGTCCGCGGGGGTCTGGCCGCGCCACCAGCGGATGACCCGATCGCAGGATTAGCTCGGGTTGGAAGACAACCCCTTCGTCGCGTCGCGTGTCCGGTTGGGGGACGCGGCGGTTGACCAGGAAGACCGACACAGACCGGGTCCCCTTCGGCAGGTGTTCGACGCTGACCGCCCGCTCCACGACCACCAGTTCGAGGCCGTCCGAGCCGGGGACCGGGACCGACCGCGAGCCCATCGCTCGGGGCAATGCCAGCGAGAGCTGGGCCTGCCGCGGCTCGCGCTGCCAACGCCGTGAGCGACGTCCGTCCTGGCTCTCCTCGGCCGGCAACTTGCGGTAGTCGCCCCAGCGCACGATGGCCTCAAGCGTGGTCGTTTCGGCCGAGACCAGGATGGAGAGACCCATAGAGGAGGGAAAGATGCCTTTGCTGGCCGAGGCAGGCTCGGGCTCGTTCTCGTCATCGCCGCCCCCGATCTCGTCGAGCAAGTCCAGCGTTTCGTCCGCGTCGGGGTCGCTTTTGTACGGGAGCTTCGTGTCGGAGGGGACTAGAAAACCAGTCAGGTACCACTGCGAGGGAGTTTGCGGCAGGATTTCCCGTTCGTAGGCCTGGTGCGCGGCTTCGTCTGGGCACGGGCCCACGAGGTCCAGGCGCAGAGCCTCCACCAAGCGCGAGCGCACTTCGGCGCTACTAGTGGTCACGGAAGCGGTCTTGAGGGTCACGAGTCTACCTCCACGAGCAGCGGGTGGGTGACGGGAGTAGGCTGGGGCTCCGTCTCGACCTGGATGCGGGGTGCCTTCCGCCGGGGCGTTTTAGGCTTCCCGCCCGGACCGGCCATGCGCTCCTCCTCGGCACGGCTTTTATTGAGCTCGAGCAGCCGGGCCAGGACGTCGTCGTGGACCTCGTCCGGCCACCGGTAGCGCCAGGGCTTCTTTTTGTTTCCCCAGCTCTCCTCGTCGATCTCATAATCGAGCAGGAACCGGCACTCGGTGGGGATGTCGCTCCAGCCGTAGGCTTCCAGGACGGCGCGGTCCATGGCGGCGTGCAGTTCGCGCATCCGCAGGATCTGCTGATTGCGCTCGTCGGGGTCATGGAAGCGGTTGTAGGTCTGGGTCAGGCCCTCCTGGCGTTCGAGCATCAGGGCGGCACGAAATTCGTAGTACTCGCGGCCGGCTTGCTCGAGTGCCGGGTAGGATTGCCCCTCAGCCGGGAAAGGGAAGGTCAGGAAGCAGTCAGTCGCTGTATAGTTCAGCCTATCCTCGAGAGTGGAGGAGAAAAACCTTGCCCAAATTTCGTGGGCGCGCGACTGGAGCGTGCAAAAAGAGGTGTAGGAAGGCAGAGGGTACACCTCGAGACGATGAGAGAAAACAATGCTCGTTGGCAGAAAGACAAACGCAAGGTGCTGGCTCACAATGCCGTTGACTAGCACGCGCTCCAGACCCCGTATAGCCTCAGTTAGATTTGGTCTGTCTCGCCAGAAACGCCACCAGTAGAGCTTGTCCGGGTCATCGGCGCCCTTGACTCTTTCGGGCTTAACCTTTTCCTCCACAATGCTCATCAGATCGGGCCAGCCTCGCGCTTCGGCCTCGGACATTCGACCAAAGTTGATGATGTAACGGTGATGCCTGTGGGCGGGGTCTGAGTTGACCTCCTCGCCCCCGATATACGGGAAGATCAACTCGGCATTGCGTGGGTCCTTCTTAATCAGCCGCGTCATATCGGCAAGGGGCGTCGACTTGGGATCATGGTCGTCGAAGATGAAACCCTGGCCGGACACCTTATAGCCTTCAAAGCTGAGCCCTCCGTTCGCTGCCAGTTCGGCCGGCTTGCCGTCGGGCCCGGCGTGGAACAAGAAGGCCGTGATGAGATCCACAGGCCGGCCTTGCAGCACGGGCGGAGGAGCATGAACGCCCTTGCGCACGTGCACCACGCTGACGATGACGGCCGCCAGGCCCGGCCACTTCAGGCGCTTGGTGGCCGCGTAGATCCACCCCAACTCCTGGCGAATCCGCGTAAGACCACCGGTGCGCGTGTCACCCTGGCCAATCGTGTTGGTGGCCACCAGACCGAACGTCCCGCCCACCCGCAACAGGGCGTAAGCGCGCCGGAAGAAGTAGGCCACGAGGTCGGTCCGATTGCCGGTCCCCGGGTAGGCCTGGGTCAGCCAGCTCCACAAGTCCTTGCCAAGGTTGGTCGAGATCATCGTGCCGCCAAGGAAGGGCGGGTTGCCAACGATGGCGTCAAATCCAGGGCTGTCCCGGTCGAAGACCTCGGGAAACTCGAGCTCCCAGTGAAATGGCCGCTCGTCGAAGCCAGCGGCGCTTTGCCGGAGGGCCTCCTTGTTTCGCTCCCAGTCGGCAGCCAGGGCGCGCAGCACCAATCTCCGAGCCTCCCGCTCCTTGTCCGCGGCGCTCGCGAAGAAGGCAGACACGATGACGTCGCCCGCCAGCTTGAGGTCGCCGACCGCGGCCTCGGCGTTCTCGAGCAGGGCTAACTTCTTTTCCTCGTGCTCGTCGCCGAGACCGAGGATCTGGTTGCGGTCCCCGCAGGCGGCCTCCATCCAGTCGTCCATGCTCTCAAAGAGCAACTGCTGGCCAGGCCGGACCTCCTTCCAGTGAAAAGCGGCGATCTGTCGGCGGCTGAGTCCGACCAGGGAGTCGCCGTGTTTGAGCGCATGGTTGAGAAACGTGAAGGCATGGTCGCGCGCCAGCGTTACCAGCCACAGCGACAGCTTGGCCAGGCTGACCGCGAAGGGATTCTTGTCCACGCCGTACAGGCAACGCTGGGCCACCAGCCTGCGAGCGTGCAGCAGCGGCTCTTCGTCCGCGGAGATGACAGGCAGCGCATTGTGCAGCTCCCAGGCTGACACCAGCTTCTCGGCCAATTGGCGGCAGGCCTCTACCAGAAATGCGCCCGAGCCCATGGTTGGATCCAGCACCTTCAGTTCCAGAATCTGCTGCGGTGTCGGGTTCGGTCCCAGTGCCTCCAGAACGGGCGCCAGCGTGGTGCGCACGATAGGCTCGGTCAGCTCGCGCGGCGTATAGTGCGAGCCGGAGCGCCGGCGCTCCTCGCCGGGCTGAAGATACAGGCCGCCCGGGGGAATAAGCTGCGGGGTGTACTCAGAGACTCTGCTCCCCAAAGCCGCCACGACCTCTTCGCCCGTCCGCGCCGCCTGCAGCGCGGTGGCGCCCTTTCCTTTGATGTCGCAATCGGTCCTCTCCTTGAGCCATTTTGCTCGGTTTGCCGGCTTCTCGGCCAGCAGCCGCTCCACGTCGACCACCACGTCGGCCCGCACCGAGCCAGGTTTCAGCCCGCCGGAGCGGACTCCGATCGAGAGCCCCTCGGCGCGCTCTACTGCAAACCCCATCATCGCTTCGTAGACCGAGCCGAGTTGCTCGACGTCGAGCGCGCTGTAAGAAAGACGCTCGCCTTCCAACATCAGCAGCTTGTCGAGCACGCGATGGAGGCACCCGTCCGAGACTCGTGGCACGCAATCCGCCGCCAGGCCGTGGCTGCCTTCCAGAAATGGATACTGACCGGGACCAAAGAGCTGGCCGTGGCGGGCCGGCAGGTGGAAGCTCGCGTGGCCCCCGCCGTCGTGGACGAGCCGGAAAAGGCTAAGCAACCAGGCCCAACCACCGTACCGCTGGTCCATCGTATCCGGCCACAGCCCAGCATCCTCCCGCAACCGCTCGTAAAGGCCGGTCACGGAGTAGTTCTCGAGATAGACGGCCTCGTCGGGCATCAGCCCCTTATCCTCGGCGTAGAGCAGAAAGACAAGGCGCAGCAGCGTGGTTAGTAGACCACCGTAGATGGTGTCGGCGGGCACTCCGTCCAGTAACCGGCCGGCGGCTAGCTCATCGGCGGCCTGCACGCCCCGCAGCAACTCCCATAGGGAACCCAGCACCTGCCCGGCAAGTTTAGTAGAGACCTCGCTCTGGTAACGCCGGCTCGCCACCAGAATGTCCGTAAGACGACGGCCATCCAGGGCGCTGAAGACTCTGTGTTCTGACAAGAGCATGTGCAAGGCCGCCAGCAGGGGACGGCCGCTCACCTCGAGCAGAGCGGGGACCGGAAAGGTGAGATGTCCCGCGCTCTCTCCACGAGGGGCATACACGATGCGGAGCTCGCCTCCGTTGGATAAAAGCCCGGCCGTTACCCCCGACTCGCGCAGGAGGCGCTCCAGTCTAGCTTGCGGGCTGGCCCTCCACCCTGGCGCCTCCGCGGGACATGAATCCAGCGAGACTCCCGGTGCCAGGAGCTGCACAAGCATGAGAGGCCGGCCCTGGTCCTGCACCACCAGGTCGGGTCGCAGCGTCTCACCATAGTCGGGCAGTACAACCTCGATGCCCTCGCACGAAGCCAGATCGGCGGAGGCCCAACCCAGAACGCGCTCGGCCAACTCGGGGAAATCGATGGTCGCATCCTCCAGGTAGATGGCGCGCAACTCCTCCTGCAGGGCCACAACGTTGCGCTCCGGCACGGCCTGAGCGGAAACCAGCGCAGAGGGAGATACGACTAGTCCGACCGGCTGGAGCATCCCAAGCCAGGCGCGATGAACCTCCAATTCCACGTCTCGGGTCGTCATCCGGACACCGGCCAGAGATAAACCAGTCCCACCGGCTCCACGCGGGTGGCCTTGACGCGATAGGTCGCGCGAATTCGCTCCGGCTCAGTCTCGAGCTCGGCGGCAAGAGAGCGCAATCGGGCCTCCCAATGGCGCGCATCAGCCTCGATCTGACGAATCTCCTCGACCATGAAGCCCAGGAGGCCCTGGGCCCGCTCCTTATCTACCCGGTCCCGCTCGGCCAAAATCCGTTTCTGCTGGGATTCCAGGATGGAGGCCATGTCGGCTGCCTCCTGGTCGCCGCGTCGCTTTAGGGCCACTTCGGCCCGGGACGCGAGTTGGGCTGCCCGTTGCTCCAACGCAGCCAGGAGATCCTCGACGTCGCGGGGCGCGCTCTCCCCCAACCGCTCGCGGACCGTCGCGGAGACCTCCCGCAGCCGAGGATTTGCCAGGGACTCCTCCAAAAGCCTCAGGGTCTCGTCTCTCCCCACCTCGGGAAGCGGTTTGAGTTTTCCTCGTCCCCGTCGTTGAGGGTCGGTCCACTCGGCTGCCACGGCGATGACCTCATCGTGCAGACGGGAAGCATCCGTTCCATACAAGGATAGGCGCCCAATGACCACGACGCGCGGCACAGGGTCCTCGGTGCGCAGGACGCAACCTCGGCTGAGCTGGTGGTGCAGGAAGCCCTGGGCCATGAATCGTCCCAACAGACGCTTGACCAGCCGGTGCTCGAGGTGCAGATGGACCAGTTCGCCGTCCAGCGTCCCCGGGTCGTGAAAGACGACGCGCCGGAGAGGAGCCTCCTTGCGCCATTCCCACAGCTTCTGGCCCTTCTTGGCCGGAGTCCTCAGGGAGTCCAAAGTGACCGCCCAGGTCGGGTCCGCTCCCAGGCGCTGATGGAGAGCCGGGATCTCGAAGCTACCCCGTCCCTCGTCCACGACTTTCAGCCCCCCCGTTCCCAGGAGTTCGAGCGAGGCGGAGAGAGAGTCCAGGAAATGGCGCTCATCCAGCCCGATGTAGTCGCGGGAGGCCTTCAGCACTTTATGCAGCGTCTCGAGCTGGCCTTTCAGCTCGTCCTCTCTCTGGCGGCTTTCCTCCAGCTCTTCCTGGATGACTTTGTGGCTCTGCTCCAGGTCAAGCCTTTCCAGGCTCTGCTTCAGCCGCTCCGCGTCTTCTTCGCGGATGCCCTGTTGCAGAAGGCTGGATACCTTGCGCTCGACGACGGTCGACAGGCTGCCCAACTCTTCGCGAATGCGTCCGGTCTTCTCGACCAATACGTCCAGCACGCGGTCCTCGGCTCGCTGGGGCAGCACGAAGTAGTAGCAACGCACTTCCTTCTCCCGCTGCAGCTTTCGGTCGATGCGTCCGTTGCGCTGCTCCATTTTGCTGGGATTCCAGGGGATGTCGAAGTGGACCAGGTCGGCACAGTGATTCTGCAGATTCACTCCCTCGCGAGCGGCGTCGGTCGCGATCAGGATGCGCAGGGGGTGTTGCTCGGGCGCCGCGTTAAACGCCTGCTTGATGGACTCACGCCGGTCTTCACCCATGCCGCCGTGAAAGGTGTCGATCCGCTCTGAAGCACGCTCGGTGTGCGCAATGGCGCCCCGGAGCTGTTCTACCAGGTAGCGCTTGGAATCGGCATAATCAGTAAAAATGATGACACGCCGATTCCGCCAGGAGGTGCCCGCTATGAGATTGTCCTCGATCCATCGCTTCAGCCAACGGATGCGGCTGTCCGGCTCATAGCGGGCGCTGCCCGCGATCTCGGCCATCCGGTCCAGGAGAGCACGCTCCTCTTCGCCCGGGGCGGCCATGGCGGTCACGGCCGCTACTTGAGCGTCCTCTTCGGCCTGGACTTCCTCTTCCGTCAGCTCGGCCCGCTCGTCATCCATGTCCGGTTGGTCCAGCAACAGGCCGGTTTCCAGAACCTGGCGCGCCTGGCCGACCATCCCGCGACGATGCACCGCGAGAGTATGGGCGAAGGCCTCCACCGACGAAAGAAGACGCTTCTGCAAAGAAGTGACCACCAGCATGGCGGAAGCCCGTCTGGTGGAGGACAGTCCTTCCAAACGCTTCTCCTTCAGGGCTCGGTACTGTTGCAGGAGACGAGACAACAACAACTCGGCGCTGTCTTCGGGAAGACCGCCCAGCTCTACGCGGACCACCTTGCGCTCGGGAAAGTCGTCCTCCAACCCGCGCAGATCCTTCTTCAAGCGCCGCACCATGACGGCATCCCGCAGCTTCTTGCTTCGCACGGGCACTCCCCGGCAAAACCGCTGAGGGTCAAGAATCTCCAGCAAGGCGGAAAAGCTGTTGGAATGCCCGTTATGCGGGGTGGCCGAGAGGAACAGACGGTGCTCGAACCTGGGTGCCAAGTCGCGCACCGTGCGAGTCAGACGCGAGTCCACTGCGTAGCGCGCACCGCTCGCCGGGGCTGCATTGTGGGCCTCATCGAGGATCAACAGGGAGCCAGCAGAGAAGCCGCCCAGCCAGTCTCGCAGGGAGCCGGTATATTGCTCGTCGCGGATGAGGGCTTGAGAGATGATGAACCGGCTATGGGTTCTCCAGGCATTGACCCCGTATCCGCGTTCCCGACGCTTCTGAGCCACGAACTCCCGGTCGAAGATTATGAATGATAGGCCGAACCGCTGCTCCATCTCGTCGCGCCATTGGCGAACCACCGAAGGTGGACAACAGATGACTGTGCGCCGGACTTTCTGACGCATGAGCAGCTCGCGCAGGATGAGGCCGGCCTCAATGGTCTTGCCCAGCCCTACATCGTCCGCGATGAACAGATTGACTCTCGGGAGCTTGAGCGCCTTGTACAGAGGCTCCAACTGGTAGGCCTTCACCTCAATTCCGGCACGGTAAGGGGATTGGAATAGCTTCGGGTCGGTTGCGGTCACGCAGTTCCAGCGCAAGGCGTGCAGGTATGCCGAGAACAGCCGGGGCTCATCGAAGCCCTTCTTGGCGATGAGCTCCCAGTTGGCAGCTCCGAGCGGGTGGGCATCGATTTCACGCTCCCAGAGCACGCTCAATGGCTCCCCGAGAGCGTCGTCTTCGAGGCATGAAAGGCTTACGAGCGTGCTGTCCCCGGAGGCCGGGGGCGGAGTCACCGATTCGACGAGGTACTGTCGGGATCGGACGGAAACGATATCTCCGATGGCAAGCTCAGGCAAGAATGAACTCCTTGACCGGGTGGAAAGGGACATGCTTCGCAGGCTGACAGCCAGGTCCTCTGTCGCCAGATCAGGTAAGGAGCCTTAATTCTTGCCTTCGGGCAACACCAGATCAGTTTGGAGAGGTGCCAACCCCGTAGGACTATGGCGTCCTGCGGAGGCGAGGAGCAAGAAACGCCAACACAAACCTAATGGGGCGAAGGTTCCGGGGCATAGCGTAGGCGGCCTATGGAAAAGTGGAAAACTCGCGTTGTGAAAGGCCGGGCGAGTTTCCCACTTTACCACAGGCTCGGGAGCATCGTCTTGGCGGGGCGCGAGAAGGCCGCGGGGGCGAAGGCCCGGCTATGCGGTAGTCTCGACTTGGCGAGACCTCACGTCAGGACCATTTAGAGATATGGTTTTAAGGGGCCGAGTGTTGCCGAGAGGCCAAAGGGCGAAAGTCGAGTCTGCCAATGTCCGCCCAGGGTAGTAGATCCAGCTTTCATGAGAGCGGAAGCCCTTAACTTCAGAAGTCGAACCACGATACCAGTTTTCAGGAATCAGTCTTCATTTCACTTCTCACGAGCCGCTCAATGTAAGCCCGTGCGCCCTCAGGCCGAGATTGCACACGTGCGTAGACCTCAGGGTCCAAACGCACGCTCAAAATAGGAGCCCCATCGTTGGCGATGTCTTTCGGATATTTACGAGGTCTCCCTCGGCCACGCTTTTCTTCGGTCACTTGTGCAGTCTACCAGACCTAAAAATATTTGTAAACGGATATTGACATGGTTAACCGTATACGGTATATTGTTTCCGTAAACAGTTTATCGGAGGTAGCAAACATGTCGACCCGTGAAACCGTCCCCGAGAAAGCCACCCGCCTCAAGAAGAACTACCGCGTCATCCAGGTCACAGAGCGAGCCTTCATGGTCATCGGCGACCACTCCACCTACGAAGTCCGCCGTTTCAACGGCGGCTGGTACTGCAACTGCCGCTGGACCAAATTCAACGGCACCCTGAAGCCCTGCTCGCACATTCGGGCCGCCGAGCAAGCGCTGCTCGACCCGGCCTGCCAAGAGGTCGTTAAGCCCCTGGCCCAGCTGCTGGCTGGTGCCATCAACTAGAACCGGAGGTTACCCACAATGCCCGAGCCCCTCACCCGGAAAACCATTACCGTCGACGAGGCCGCCATTTACCTGGGAGTCTCGCGCTACTCAGCCTACCAAGCCGTCCGTGAGGGGTCCATCCCCTCGATCCGGATCGGCCGCCGCATCCTCGTCCCGCTCCAGGCCTTCGAGGCCCTGCTCGCCGCCAACATTTCGACCAACTAGCACCAGCCCGATCCCAGCACCCGACCCCGCAAAGCCAGTGGGGCCCTTCACCCCCCACTGGCTTTGCCCATGAAAGACCGAGGAGGATTCCCACCAGTGAGAGGCCACATCACCAAGCGGGGCGACAATTACCGAGTCGAGATTCACATTGGCTATGGCGACGACGGCAAACGCGTGCGCCATCGGAAAACCCTGTCCACCAAGAAGGCCGCCGAGAAGTACCTGCGAGACAAGTTGGATGAGCTCGAAACCGAAGGCGGCATCCGGGCTCGCAACCTGCAAACCCTCGGGGAATTCCTGAAGCGCTGGCTGGAGGGTGCGAAGCTGCGCGTCCGTCAGCGCACCCACGAGGAATACTGCGCCAACGTCGATCGCTACATCGGGAAGCACGACATCGGCAAGCGGTTGCTGACCATGGTCAACCCGATCGACATTCAGGAACTCTACACGGAGATCACCGCACGGGGCACCGGCCCATACGCGGTACGCAAGCTGCACTCGATCTTGCGCCAGGCCCTTCAGCAGGCCGTCAAGTGGCGCGAGCTGCACCAGAACCCGGCCCTGTTCGTCGACCTGCCCCGGATTACCCGGAAGCGCGAACTGAGGGTGCTGCACTCGAGCGACCTGGCCAAGTTCGTGCAGGCCGCCCTTCAGGAGCAGCGGCTTGGCGCGATGTGGGTGCTGGCCCTGGCCACCGGGATGCGGCCGGAGGAATACCTGGGCCTGTTCTGGAGCGACTTCAGCCTGGACTTCCGGAAGGTCACCGTGAACCGCGCCCTGGTGCGTTTCGTCAGGAAGGTCGAGGGTCTGCCCAGGTGGCGCTTCGAGCCGCCCAAGACGAACAAGAGCCGCCGCACGCTCGCGCTCGAGCCCGAGATGGCCGAGCTGCTGCGCCAGCACCGCGATCAGCAGAACCGCGAGAAGGAGTATGCCGGGTCGGCTTACGATGACCTCGGCCTGGTCTTCGCCAACGAACTGGGCGGCCCGCTGTATCTCGACAACCTGCGCGCCAGGAACTTCAAGCGGGTTCTGCAGCGCGCCGGCCTGCCGAGCAACCTGACCGTTTATTCATTGAGACATTCGGCAGCCAGTGCCCTGTTGAAAGACCGTGAGTCCCTGAAAGTCGTGAGCGAATTACTTGGCCACAGCACCATACGGTTAACAGGCGACGTCTACTCGCATGTCACCGACGACATGCTCGAGGAGGCCTCGGCCAAGCTGGGCAAGCGGATGTTTCAGTGACCAACCCAACCCGCATCACCGAGCCTCACATCCAACGCCGGCTCATCTGCTGGCGTCAGGTGAGCCGGCCAGGCTACCGCCCGGCTGATCCATCCAAACCCCCCACCCATCTGACCGGCCGGGAGCTGTCACAGCCAACGCTTTGCCCCAAACCCATTCGCCGGCTCCGGCCCCGAAAGGACTTCACCGCTCGCTCGGGCCCCGGCCCGGGCCGATCTCCCTCCAGCGAGTGCCTCGTTCGTCCCTCGGGCCCCCAAAACAATTTATCTAAACGGTCCTGACGTAAGGTCTCGCCAAGTCGAGACTACGGCATAGCCGGGCCTTCGCCCCTGCGGCCTTCTTGCGCCCCGCCAAGACGATGCTCCCGAGCCTGTGGTAAAGTGGGAAACTCGCCAGCCCATACATGACGCGAGTTTTCCACTTTTCCATAGGCCGCCTCCGGCAAAGCCAACCCCTACTGTTCCGTCTCAATGAGGCGGGATCTACTCGGGAGAAGCTAGAATCACGTCGAGGTCTGTGCCCGTCAGGTTCGTACCGACCTGAAGAAAGTCAAACCGTAGCTTGTGGTCAGAATTGAAAATTCCCAAAAATATGTCAGCAAGCCGTCATTGATCGCAGATACCGCGTTACGAGGTGTCTGGGAGCAGGCCCTTACGGAGCGGTGTTTTCTGCAGAGGTGCTTGTAATGGGGAGGTAGTAACACCTCGTGCCCTTACAGTAAGACGGTGAGCTGGCCGCTCAACCAGCTGCTCGAGCTGGCGGCTGAGTGCCCCTGGCCGAGCGCTCCAGCTCCGGGAGGGACAAGCCGGCACTTCTGACCGAGTGAGCTAGACGGCGCGTGGCCGCGGGGAACCGGGTCCAAGTCAAGGCGGAGGTAAGGGAATGAGATATCTGTTGATTCTGGTGATGGTGGTCGGCTTGGCACGGGCCGCCGAGCAGCCCGAATACCCGGGGCTCGACCTGCCCGAACAATACACGATCGTGCTGAAGGGCAGGGAAGTCCCGAGCGTGTACTGGCGGAACGGTCGACCCCACGTCCACATCAACGAGGTCGGTCCTCGCTTGAATCTGCCGATGTCAGGAGATACGGACGTGGACGTCTTGGCCGCGGCGAAGGCGCGGGGCTACGTTGCGAGGTTCGAGGCTGGCGTACTGACGTTGTCACCTCCTGAAACAGCAGCAGTCAGCGATCAGGCACAAGCGGATCAGGAATCCCGGAGAGCAGATCCGCCCTGGGCGACCGCATCAAGTGCCAGTAACTCGACAAGTGAGAGTCACCCAGCGGTCGATGTGGTCGCGGCGCTTCTCAAAGCCTGCCGCGCTGGGAATGTTAAGGGAGCCCTGCAATGCTGTGACTTTGAAATTGGTGATGGCGCCGATGTCGTGCCGGTGGAGCCCCAAGTGCGTAACTTCATTAGATTCCTGGAGACTCGCGAGATAGCATATGAGGGAGTTGGGCCATCGGGCGAGTACCTTCAGTTCAGATTCACTGTCAACGGGAGCAGCAAGCCACTTATCATCAACGTCAAGCAATTTGGCAGCAGGTGGCTGGTGACGGCCATCAACATGGGCAACAACCCGTGGCGTCCGCGATGACTCCAGTTCACACTTTCTCCCGATCAGTCTCGCCCCCGCCTGAGTGTTGGAGATTCCTGTATCAATGGCTGCACCGGACTAAAATGCATTGTGGAATAGGGGGTAGGGGCGCTGAGCTGGCTCCCTACCCCGGCGAATTGGCGAAAAACGAGGGACCGCGCCAACACGGCGAACTACTCCAACACGCGACAATCGAGGCTCCCCTCGGCCCGACCCCACCCAAAGCTCATAACCACGCCCCTGCGCCAAATGGTCCCCACGTGGTCCCCAAACCCAGAAATCGCCCGATCTCGGGCCCCGCGTCCACAACGAAAAAAGCCCACCGTAGCGGGCTTTCAACCTGGAGCCGGGGAGGCGATTCGAACGCCCGACCTGCTCATTACGAGCGATACTATCTTACTCTTGTTCGTTGTTGGCGCGGACAGAGTGGTGTAAACACTGGGTTCCTGCAGGCTGAACGGGATGAGCAACGCCTCTAGAAACCGAATCAGCCGGGTGTCCGGCGAAGTGGTCCCCGTGCGGTCCCCAGCCATCAGCTTGCTGGCAGAGTTGCCCAAGTAGTCTAGCACCACGTTATTCCCGAGCTGCTCTTTTTCTGAGAGCAGCTCGGCGCCAAGCAGAGCGGGCCTGGACTTCAGTATGTTTTTTGTCATACAATAGGTGCGATGGGATTCCAGGAAGCCAAACGGAAAGCCCTGACCGCGTTGCAGGATGGCAAGGTCGCGTATGAGACTCGGGAAGCACAGGAGAAGAAGAATCTCCTGGCCACCGGAGCGATCACCTTCGCAGAGGCCGCCAGCATTATCGGGCTCACTCGCGGCCACCAGGCCAGTTGCTCTCCGCATCATATGGACGAGCAACTTGGGGTCTGGGTCTTCCGTCCGGCTGACTGGTACATCTTCTTCCTGGACGATTGCGTCTTCGTGTCGTTCCATAAGGTGGGTGCCTGATGAAATCGATAGTGCTGCCAGGACAGGTTACGAAAGCGATCTGTGAAACCTGTGGAAAGCGTGTGACTGCTACCTACTCCTACGGGGAGTTTCACTTCGATGACGGCCTGGTGATTGAGGACGTCATGCGTGCGGTCTGTGACGAGTGCGGCCAACCCGTGGCGATCGCCGGCCAGTCCAGCCATCGTCTTCGCACCGCTCTGGATGATCAGAAGCACAAGAGAACAACCCTGCGACTCCCCCAGGAGCTGGAGGACTTCATTGCGCTGGAGTTGTCCCGGGCTGGGGCGCATCCGGGTCACGAAGAACTTTATTTTCGAGCTCTGCTCTTGGCGTGCCATCGGCAGGAAAAGAAGATCGGCGCGCTCCTCAAGCGTGCGAAGGACCCCGTGCTAAGTCGACCTCATACTGCCTCGGTCACGCTTCGACTCAGCCCCAAGCTTTTGGAAGTTGTTGAGAGCCTGAGGAATTACAGTGGCATCCAGAACTTGAGCGAGCTCCTTCGACGGCTCCTCGTTTTGGCAGACACAGAAGGTCTGTCCCCGTCTGTTCAAGCGGAGACTGCTCGACTCGCAATCGCCTATGCTTGAATCTACTCAATGACGTCAACCGTAAAATCGATCTCTGAGGAAATGGTCCCCGGCTGGTCCCCAGCCATCGATTCCAGAAGCCGTAACACCCGATAGAAATAGACTGAGCTGCTCTTTCTCTGCGAGCAGATCGGAGGAGCACCGGCTTCATCTCTCGGAAATCGCCCGGCGCCCCTCCTGTGCGTGACGGGACTCAGCAACGGTCTGCTCCTTGGAATCGGTCTCTCGATCATAATTCTTTCAGCCCCCTCTGCCACCATGGCCTCATGCAGATCTCTGCGCTGACTCCGGCTGCCCTGACGGCGAACCGCTACCGCCTTTCCTCCCGAGCGGCCGTCTCGCCCGTGGACGAGGTCACCCTGTCTGCTCCTCCGAGTGCCCAACCGGTGGAGCCGGCGGCGCGCACCGGGCAGCTCGGCCCGATGGCCCCGGTGGTGGAGCAAGAGCTGAGCCGGCTCCAGGTAGCCTTCAAAGAGAAGAAATGGCTCCGCCTCTGGGGCTCCCCCACGAAGGAGCTGACCAGCGCCCAGGCGGCCGACCGGCTCGAGCAAGGCAAGGCCGGCCGCCTGCTCGTCGAGACCGGCGGCAAGGAGCTGCCGCTCACCTCCAAGACCGACCTGGCCGCGCTCGAGCACCTGCTGGGGCAGCCCCAGCGCCAGGCTCCCGTCCAGGCGCAGGCGCTCAAAGAGCTGCAAGACGCGGGCTATGGCTTTGAGAACGCGGGGGGCTACGAGGCCTACCTGATCGCCCAGAAGGGCGGCACGCTGGTGGTGCTGCAGGGCGAGATTCCCTGCGCGCGGGCGGGCGCTCAGGAGCTGCCCGGGCTGGCCGATCGGATGGCTGCGGCCACGCGCCAGTGGAGCGAGCTCACCAGCCGTCTCGAAAAGGACCCGGCCGGCGCCACGGCGGGCATCGTGCGCCATCTCAGCCAGGTGTACGCCGGTCAGAACGACCGGCTGGTGGCCGGTTTGCCGGCCTCGCCGGTCCGGGCGCTGGCCAGCGAGATGCTCAAGGAGCTGAGTCCCGATCAGGTGGCCGACCGGCTCGAGCTGGCCTCCCCGGCCGGCGACGCGCTGGCGCACCTGCAAGTGCTCCAGGCCTTCGGCTGGCAGAGCGAGCTGGCCGGGCTGAAGACGGCTGACCGGGCCCTGCGCTTTCAGGCCAGTCAGGTCGGCTTTGCCGAAGCTGCCAGCCGGTTGGGCCAGCTGGCCGCCATCCAGCGCCCCGAGCTGGTGGCCGAGTTCGCCAAAGACTCGCCCGATCTCGGGGTTCTGCAGACTGTTCTGGAGGCAAAGCTGGGCGGCTGCAAGCCGGGGGAGGCTTTGCGCTCGCGCCCTTCGCCCCACCAGGCGTTCCTCGAGCTGAACGCTCTGGCCGACGAGCTCAAGGCGGCCGGGGGCACCTGGTCTGGCCACACGCAGCCGCTCTTCCGGGCCTACGCGCGATGCAAGCCCGACGCCGAGGGGCTGAACCTCCTCCACCAGCTCGTGCGCCACAAGGTCTTAGGAGACGAGGGGGCTGGCTGCCTGGCCGCCGTGCTCGCTCCGGCGGGCAACCTGACGCTGGCCGACCGCGCCCGGAGTTTCCAGGAGCTGGTCCTGGGCCATCCGGTCATGGACCAGGGCCAGGTCCGTCTGCCCGCATACCAGGCCTGGGCGGCCGAGGTCCAATCCGGAGCCTCGCCCCAGGAAGCCAGCCAGCGCGTGCGGCAGGTGGCCGATGCCTTGCAAGCCAGCAAGCAAACGTGGTATGGCCACATCGCACCGGTGTTCAGGGCTCACTCGCGCCTGGCGGCCGGCAACGAGGCCCACCGGGCCCTTCTGGTCGAGCTGGCGGGGAAGGGCGTGGTGGGCGATCCGGGCATGGCCTGCCTCAAGCGTGTGCTTCAGCCCTGCGGCAACACCAGCCTGGACGAGCGGATGCAGGCCTTGCGCGAGCTGACCCTGCAGACCGACAGCCCGCTGGCTGAAGCCAACTGCCGCGAAGGCGCGATGAAGGCCTGGCGCGCCGAGGTGCAGGCGGGAACCAGCCCGTCTGAGGCCACGAGCCGGCTTCAGCACCTCTCCGAGTTGCTCGTCAAGAACAAGATCACCTGGTACGGTCACGTTCTGGGGGCACTCTCGACCCACGAGAAGCACCTGGTTGGAACCGCCGAGCATCCCGAGCGTCAGGCCTTCCTGGAAACCCTGCTGAGCCAGCAGATCGCGGGGGACGAGCTGGTGGGCGTCTTCGAGCAGGTGGCGGCACCGCTCGATGGCACCACTCTGGGCGAGCGCATCGCTGCTTTCCAGGAGCTGACCGCCGACAAGCCTTTCGGTCAGAACGTCTGCCGCATCGCAGCCATGGCCGCCTGGCGAGCCGAGCTGGAGGCCGGCACCGACAAGACTCAGGCCCTGGAGCGCCTGCAAACGCTTGCCGGGGCGATGAAGCAGGGCAAGATGGAGTGGTACGGGCATGTGAGCGCCGCGCTGGAGGGCTACCAGGACAACCTGGCGGGAGGTCCCGAGCTGGACGGGGGACGAGCCTTCCTCGGTCGCCTGGTTGGCGCAGGCCTGTCGGGGGACGAGAGTGCCGCCGTGCTGGAGTCTGTGATGGAGCCGGTGGCTGGCTTCACGCTGGAGCAAAAGGCTCAAGAGCTCGAGCGCCTCTGTCAGGTCAAGGAGCATCCGTTCGCGCAGAACGGCGTCCGCGAGCCGGCGTTCACCGCCCTCAAGCGACAGCTCCAGCACGGCATTGCGGTGGATGAGGCGCGCGAGCGCCTGGAATGCCTGGCCCAGGCGGCCCTTGCCGCCGAGCGCACCTGGCCCGGATACCTGGGTGGGATGCTGAATGCCTGCAGCGAGAATCTCGAGTCGCCGCTGGCCATCCGGGTCGGGTATGCCATGCTCACGCGCGAGCTCGCCGCCAAACCGCGTCAGGAGAAGCTGACCGCTCTTCCGATCCGGGTGGCCGAGACTTTCGAGAAGCTGAGCTCGCTCAGGATCCCCGATGAGCAACTCGAGCCGCTTTTCGAGAATGCGACCTCCGATTCGCTCGATCAGATCGTGGAGACAGCCTCCCAGGCGGCCGCCCTGACCCGCCGCGGTCAGAGCGCCTCACCCGTCGAGGAAGGCGAGAATCACGTGGTCTTCCAGGGGGTCCGCCTGACCAGGCGGGGGGCGCAGGCGTCCGGCAACGGGCCTGAGTTCCTGGAAGGCGTCGCCAGCAACCCTATTCCTCGAGCGCAAGAGGCGCCGGAGGCGCCTTCGCCGGAGCCCCGGCGTCCCGCAGACGATCTGCAGTTCGCCTACCGCTCAGCCGAGCTGGGCGCCACCTTCGATCAGGGCAACAGCACCAGCTCGAGAGCGGTGTACACCGCCGTGCTGGCCGTAGCCGGCAGCGAGGAGAAGGCCCGCCAAGCCTACCTCCTGGGAGGGCGCTTTGATCAGAGCAACTCGCGCTCGGCTCGGGCGGCCTACGCGGTGGCGGCCGCCATCGCGGGAGAGCGGGAGAAGGCGAAGGCGGCCTTCCGGCTCGGCTCGGAGTTCGACCAGGGGAACAGCCACGCCTCGCGCTCGCTCTTCACGGTTGCCGCTGCCCTGGCGGGCGATCGCGAGAAGGCGCGCCAGGCGCACTCCCTGGGCAGCGCGCTGGATGGGGGGAATTCTGCCCGCACCCGGGCTTTCTTCACCATCGCCGCCGCCATCGCGGGGGACGGCGTGCACCAGGCTGCCGCGCTGGGCTCTCGCTTTGACAACAACAACTCCACCCGCAGCCGGTGCCTGTTCACCATCGCGGCCGCCATCGACACCGAGAAGGCCGAGAGCTGGCACGACCTGGCCGGCGAGCTCGACCGCAACAACTCCACCGCCACTCGAGCCATGTTCACCATCGCCTGCGCCATCGCCGGCACCGAGCAGCGCGCCCGCCAGGCCCACGAGCTGGCCGGGGAGATGGACCGGAACAACAGCACCCGGTCGCGAGCGATGTTCACCATCGCCTGCGCGGCCGCGCTCAACCCCGAGAAGGCGCGTTACGCCACGCCTATCAACTACGGCTATCTCTACGACGACGACTGAGGTCGGTCAGGGAATCGGCACCACCATATACCACAGCTGCACGCTGCCGTTGGCCATCGGCTCCTGCCACATGGTCAGCTTGTCGCCGCGCCTGGCGGGGCCGCGCCACAGTGTGGAGACCGCCTTGTTGCCCAACAGGCCACTGCCCACGCCGGGGGCATGGATTACCTCGCTGGCCCGGCGCCCGTTCGAGATCCAATGCCTGCCACCGTAAGGGCTGGAGCGGTTGATCACCACCAGGGCGACCTCCCTGCAGCCCGGGGGCAGCTCTTTCAGCTCCAGCTCAAAACCCGTGCGGGCCCCGTACTTGCCCCGGTTGTCGGTGGTGGCGCCGCCGTCCACCGTCACGTCCACGCCGGGGGTGGACTCGAACACGGAGTAGACCTGAACCGGCCAGCTCTTTTCGCTCCAGGAGGGGGCGCTGTAGCTGGCGTGGCCCACTCGCTCGGGGAACTGGAAGTGCCCGCGGGCGTGTTGGAAGGCCTTCTTGATGCGGTGGAAGCGGGTGGGGTTCTTCTCGGGATCGATGAACTTGTCCAGCCGCTCGATCTCCTCTTCCCAGACGATCGAGTGCAGCACCGGCATGTCCTGGAGCTCGGCCAGGGTGGGCACCTGATCCTCCTCGGTCACGGCGGCGAAGAGCTCGCCTTTGTCGGTCGCGGTGTACTCCAGGTGCACCACCCCGGTGACTCCCGGAGTGAGGGGCATGCGCACCAGAGGCTGGGAGGCGCCGGCCTGCAAGTAAGCGCGCGGCTCGAAGATGGTCTTGGAGAAGCCCACGAAGGCCTCTCCTCCCGCCTTGACGCTGTTCTTGTCCTTGGACTCGCCGCGCTTTCTGACGCTGACGAAGCTGTCTTTCTCGGGCACCCACACCAGCCACATGACCAGGGGGCGCTTGGTGCCGTTGGTGTGGTCCATCAGCACCCGAATGGGAGCCGCGCCCGGCAGGGGCGAGCGAGCGTAGACGCCCACCGCGCCAGGACCGGGGTCACCCTGCTCGGGCTTTGCCGGCACGCGCTTTCGATCGTCGCGAATCTCCTCGGGCTGATCGCTCAGGAACAGGTAGTTGACGCTGCCCGGCACCACCTTGAGGGGAATGTTCAGGTGCAGGTCGGGGAAGCGGCCCTGGAGGGGGGGCAGGTCGGTCTGGTGGTGATCCAGGTCGCTGGGAGCGGCAAACTCGTAGACCTCGCCTGGTTTTGGGGAGTGATTGCCCACGGTCATGCGGATGCCCAGCTTGGTGGTCTCCACCTGCTGGCCTACCGCCGGCAGGCCCTGAATCAGCTTGCGTAGCCGCTCGCTGGGGCTGGCGGCGCCCTCCTGAGCGGCCAGGCTGGAGCCCAGTAATCCGGCGGCCAGAGCGAGCGCCAGAATTGGTTTTTTCACGGTCAGTCCTCCCGGTTTCTGGGTGGGCCGAGAATCAGCTCACGACCCACCAGATAGAGTAAACCGGCCAGCGCCACGAATGGCAGCAGGCTGAGCACATCGGAATGGCCTCCGGAGTAAAGGGGATTGCTGCTGGAGGCCCAGGTCTCCACCGCCCGGTTGAAGCCTTCGAAGCGGGGCAGGCCCTGGAAGACGGCGTAGATGATGCCGGCGATGGCTCCACCGGCGATGTAGCCCGAGGCCAGCAGCACGCCCGAGCTTTTGTCTCCCTCGGCGGCCAGCTCTTCCGGAGTGGCCCGGGGGTTCTTCTTGTGCAGCCAGCGGTCCACCAGGTAGCGCACCAGCCCGCCCACCAGGATGGGCGTGGAGGAGGAGATGGGCAGGTAGACTCCCACCGCGAAAGCCAGCGAGGGGATGCCCGACAGCTCCAGCACCAGGGCGATCATGACGCCGAGCAGCACCAGTGGCCAGGGCAGCTCGCGGTTGAGGATGCCCTGGATGATGTAGCTCATCAAGGTGGCCTTGGGGGCGTCGAACTTCTTGACCTTGGAGCCGTCGGGGCGGGTGTCGTGGGTGCCGTTGATGCCCGGATCGACCAGGTAGATGGCCCGTCCGCCCTCGTCCACCAGGAACTTTTGCCCCTTCTTGGTCTCCGGGTTGAGCCGGTGCCAGACGGCGTAGTCCCTGGGATCGTGCTGGCCCTGCACCCCTTTGAGCTTCTCGCGCTGGTGAAGTTGGGAGGGGTCGGTACGAAGGTCAGAGGGGAAGTTGGTCCGGCGCAGGTAGGTGACCTGACCGGAAGGGTCCACCAGGTAGTCGCCTGCGCGCAGCTTCGTCTGGACGTCTTCCGAGTCGAGGTGCAGCAAGCGGTAGGGACCTCCGGGCGGGGTGGCCTCGCCGGGGAGAACCTCGCTCAGCGTGGGCAGGCCGGCCCAGCGCTCGGGCATTAGCTGCACCGGCTGCTCGACTCGCTCCATGGTGACCGCGGGCACGTAGACCGTGCCTCCGTCGTTCAGGGTCAGCAGGATGGGTCCGAGGATCAGGGCCGAAGCCAGCGCGCCGAACAGAATGGCGATCTGCTGCAGGCGCGGGGTGGCGCCCACCAGGAAGCCGGCCTTCAGGTCTTGCGAGGTGGTGCCTCCGTTGGAGGCCGCGATGCACACGATGGCGCCCACCGAGAGAGCGGTGACGTAGTAGGCGGGGGCCGTCCAGCCCATCAACAGGAAGACCAGGCTGGTGAGCAGCAAGGTGGCCACGGTCATGCCCGAGATGGGGTTGGAGGAGGAGCCGATCTCGCCCGTCAGGCGCGAGGACACGGTCACGAACAGGAAGCCGAAGAGCACGATCAGGATGGCGCCCAGCAAATTCATGTGCAGGGCCGGCACGGCGATGATGGCCACCACCAGCACCACGATGCCGCCCAGCACGAACGACATGGGGAGATCGCGGTCGGTGCGAGGGCGCTTGTCGGGCCCGCTCTGGCCCACCCCGCGAAGATCCTTGAGGCCCTCGCGCAGCCCGTGCCAGATGGTGGGCAGAGAGCGCAGCAGGCTGATGATCCCCCCCGCCGCCACCGCTCCAGCCCCGATGTAGAGGATGTAGGCGCTGCGGATGTCGTGGTGGCTCATCTCGGAGATCAGCATGGTGCCGGGCGCCAGCGGACTGCTCAGCCCTTCGCCGAAGAACCTGATCATGGGGATCAGCACCAGGTAGGCCAGTACCCCGCCTCCGCACATCACGGCCGCGATGCGAGGGCCGATGATGTAGCCCACGCCCAGAAGCTCGGGAGTGATCTCGGCGGCCACCGAGCCGGCCTTGAGAGGCCAGCCGAAGACCTTCTCGGGCGCGTCCTTCCACAGCTTGAGCACCTTCATGAGCACGTTGTAACTAAAGCCCACCCCGAAGCCGGCAAAGATGGTGAAAGCGTTGGTGGCACTGCCTCCCCGAGCCTCCTCTTCGGCCCGGGCCGAGGGCGAGGCGTTGTCGCGCGACTCCTGCGAGGCGCCCGCCTTGAGCACCTCGGCGCAGGCGGTGCCCTCGGGATACTTGAGCGTGCCGTGCTGCTGCACGATCAGGGGACGGCGCAGCGGGATCATCATCAGGATGCCCAGCAAACCGCCCAGCACGGCCACCGTCATGACCCGGGTGATCTCCAGGTCGAAGCCCAGAATCATGATGGCCGGCATGGTCACGCCCACCCCGAATGCGATCGACTCGCCCGCCGAGCCGGCCGTCTGCACCAGGTTGTTCTCGAGGATGGTGGCGTTCTTGACCCGGAAGACTTTGTGCAGCACGCGGAAGAAGGTGATGGAGATGACCGCCACCGGGATCGAGGCACTCACCGTCAGGCCCACCTTGAGCACCAGGTAGAGCGAGCTGGCCCCGAACACCATGCCCAGCAAAATGCCCACGATCAGGGGCAGCAGCGTGAGCTCGCGCAGCCTGGTCTCAGCGGCGATGTAGGGCTCGAAGGGGCGCTCTCCCATGGGCGGCTCCGGCGGGGCAGACTGATGGATCTGATTCAAGCTTCAAGCGCCGAGGGGGGGGTCCTGCCTGGCCCTCGAAATGCCTGCTGATGAAGCTCCCCGTGCCCGGAGAGGTGGTGGCCTCGCGCTATGAGGTGGAGGCCCTGATCAAGACGGGCGGACAGTCCATCGTCTTTCGCGGGAGCGACCTGCGAAGGCGCTCTCGGGTGGCCCTCAAGCTGATGCAGGACTATCCCGGCAACGAGCGCGAGCAGTTCGAGCGCGAGTATCACGTCCTGAAGGCACCCGGGCCAGGATTGCCGCTGGCTCACCTGTTGACCGAGTATGAAGGCACCTCGCTGATCGTGGTGGACTGGGTGGAGGGCGAGTCGCTCGACGACCTGCCTCTGCCCATCGACTGCAACCTGGCCGAGCGCATCGCCCGCGAGGTGCTGGCCACCGTGCAGCACCTGCACGCGCGCAATCCGCCGGTGGTGGTGCGCGACATCAAGCCCGCCAACCTGATTTTGAGCAAGCAGGGCGTCTTCCTCATCGATCTCTCGGCCTCGCGCTTCGTGACCGGCAACCCGGACACAATGCCCCTGGGCAGCCCGGGCTTTGCCGCCCCGGAGCAGTACGTGGGTCGATCCGAGATCCGCTCCGACCTCTACGCGACCGGCACGCTGCTCTTTCACCTGCTGACCGGACGCGACCCTCTGACCGAGATGCCTCCCTTCTCGGCCCGCCGCTACCGCTCGCAGGTGCCCCAGGCGCTGGAGCAGATGATCCGGAGGGCCACCGAGCCCGACCCGAGCGATCGCCCTGCGAGCGCCGCCGAGATGCTGGCCGACCTGACCGGCACCGCGGCGCTCCCGCCGGCCCGAACGGTCTCGCCCTCCCAGCGAACGGCCCCACCGATCGGCGCTCCGGGAACCTCGACTGCGCCCACTCACCGGTTCTCCCTGGTCTGGGCGCTGGTCTTGCTGGTCGTGGGAGGGGGCCTGTTCGGCCTCTGGAACGACCAGCGACGCCTCGCTCGCGAGCTCAACCTGCCCGCTCCCCCCACGCTTGCGCCCAGCAAGAGCCCTCCCGCGTCGTTCGTGCAGCCACTGCCCGAAAGCGCCAGCGCTCAGGCTTACTTCGACCGGGGCACGCACCTTCTGGCTGACTCCAATCCGCTCGGCTTTTACTACCTGGCCGCTGCCTGTCGCCTCGATCCCCAGCGCGAGCCCTATCGCCGCGAGCTGGAGGAGCGGCTGGCTCGCTTTCCGCGCCTGCGCCGGGCGATTCCCCTCGAGCACCGGCTCAAGGAGCCAGACGCCGACGCTGCCGGACGCGGGGACGGCCAGCTCAAGATACCTCCCGCTCTTTCCAGCGACGGTCGCTGGCTGGCCTGCGACTTCAACGGCACGCTCCTCGACCTTGAGACCGGAAACCGGCGAAAGCTCAATTCCTACGTATCCTCACTGGCTTACCTGCCCTCCGAGCGCGCCCTGGTGCTGGGCTCGGAGCTGCGCCTGCTCGAGCTGAAGAGCGATCAGGCCCCGGGCCCGATTTTCGAGCTCCCCCGCGGCCACCGGGTGCGGCTGGCCTGCCCGGTGGGGCAGGATCGCCTGCTGATCCTCAGCGCTTCCCCGGAGACTCACCACCGCACCGTGCAGCTCTACCGCCTGAGCGACGGCGCGCCGGTGGGCGATCCGATGGTGGACGTCGCCTTCTACCGCGCTTCGGCCGACCAGAAGCGCTTGCTCCTGTACCGCTGCCCGCAGCCGCGGGAGGGAAAGACGACCAGCTTCCCGCAAGGCAGCATCGAGCACTGGGACCTGACCGACTGGAAGAAGGTTTCCAGCCTGCCTTTAGACGATGAATACATCCTGGTGGGGCTCGACGCCGGCTCGCTGCGAGCGGTGCTGGTCAAGTCCTGGATCCGCATCTCGATCCTGGACCTGGCCGACGGCAGCGAGCTCTACCCGACCACCAGCAGCCAGAAGTTCTCCAAAGCCAACCTGGTTGTGAGCCGGATGAGCAACGACGGGCACTGGTTCGCCTTCGAGTTCGGCGAGCCGCCCCAGGCCGCCCAGTGGTGGCACGTTCCCAGCGCCCGCGCCCTGCCGGCCGGGCGCAAGATTCTGGCCACCGACTTTGGGGGTCAGTACGCCCTCTATCGAGAGGGCCAGGGCCAGCTGGGCATCTGGCAGGCCAGCACCGGCCGCGACCACGGGCTGGCCCTGAATTGGCCGGGCGAGCACGCCCAGTTCGGCGCGGACGGCCTGTTGTTGCTGTCTGCTGGAGACCGAGTGCACCTGCTCGACGCTCAGGCGGGAACGCTGGCCGACTGGTCGGCCACGGGAGCGCACTGGAGCCACCTGCCCCCGTCCGGGAGGCAACTGCTCGTGGCTACCGAGAAGAAAGAGCTGCTAGTCTGGGATCTGGTGCCCGACCAGCCTCTCGAGCCGAACCAGGAGCCCTTCTGGCTGGTCGGCTCGAACCTGGGCCTCTGGCCGACGAGCAGCCAGCTGACCGGCCTTCGCTACCTGGAGGCCAGCGATCTCTCCCAGCCCCCCGAGCTGCAGCGCTGGACGGGTCCGGCCGAGCAGCCCTGAGCCGTCCCGCGCGGCTGCAGCTGAAAGCTGCGCGGCCCGCACGCGCTTACCGGTCTGCCGGCGTTACCGCTCCCACCGGGCGGTATACCGCCTGCTCAGACCGGTAAGGCGGATAGACCCGCGGACCGGAGGGAGCCCGGCCGACCGCTCCGAAGTGCCGGCCCTCCATGATCGAGAAGAACCCCCTGGTGCGCGCCGGCCTGAAGCTGGCTGACTTTGCCGAGCGCTGGTTTCCCGACGCCTTCGTGTTCGCGCTGCTGGGGGTGGTGATCACCTTCCTGGGCGGGCTGGCGGTGGGGGAGGCGCCCCTCAGGCTGGTCCAGGTCTTCGGGGACGCCTTCAGCAAGAAGCTGGCCGTCTTCACCCTGCAGATGATGCTGGTAATCGTGGGGGGCTACGTGGTGGCCTCCTCGCCTCCGGTCTACGCGCTGATCAGAAAGCTGGCCACGGTGCCCCGCACCTCGCGCCAGGCGGTGGCCTTCGTGGCCCTGCTCTCGATGGTCTCCTCGCTCTTTTCCTGGGGGCTGTCGCTCATCTTCACAGGGCTCCTGGTGCGGGAGATCTGCACCCGCCTGCCCCGGGTCGACTACCGGGCCATCGGCGCCGCCGCTTACCTGGGGCTGGGCTCGGTGTGGGCTTTCGGGCTCTCGTCCAGCGCCGCGCTGATGCAGGCCACCCGCAGCTCGCTGCCCGACAAGCTGCACGCAGTCACGGGCGTGATCCCGCTCAGCCAGACCATCTTCTTGTGGCAGAGCATGCTGTGCGCCGTCCTCTTGATCTCGGTCTCGGTGGCCATCGCCTACTTCTCTTGCCCCAGCGACGAGCAGGCCAGGACCCAGGAGGACTTTGGCATCCGCTACCAACCCCTCACGGTCGAGGTGGAGCCGCCCCAGCGGCCGGGCGAGTGGTGGGAGCACACCCCCATCCTGCCCTGGGCGGTGGGCCTTTTGATGCTGGTCTACGTATTCTTCAAGCTCTCCGGCCCGGGAGGGCCGGGCGAGAAGCTGGATCTCGACCTGTTCAACTTCAGCTTCATCACGCTGGGCCTGCTCTTGCACGGGCAGGCGAAGTCGTTCTTGAAGGCGGTGTCTGCCTCCATTCCGGCCACGGCCGGGGTGATCATCCAGTTTCCGTTCTACGCCGGCATCTTCGGCCTGATCTCCGAGACCCACCTCAGCGTGGTGCTCGAGGACATCTTCCGCAGCGTCTCCAGCCCGGTCACTTTCCCCCTGCTGGTGGCGGTCTACTCGGCCGTGCTGGGCGTGTTCGTGCCCTCGGGCGGCGGCAAGTGGGTCATCGAGGCCCCCTACGTGATGGGCCTGGCCAACGAGTACGAGATCAACCTGGGCTGGACGGTGCAGATTTACAACGCCGCCGAGGCCCTCCCCAACCTGCTCAACCCCTTCTGGATGCTGCCTTTGATGGGCATTCTGTCGGTGCGGGCCCGCGAGCTGGCAGGCTATTCGGTGCTTCAGCTGCTCTTCCACGTGCCCCTGGTGCTCTTTTTGTGCTGGGTGCTGACCGGAACGCTGCCTTACACCCCGCCGGTGCCGTGAGCCTGGAACGCACCGGGCCCTACCGGGATCGCTGCAGCACGTGAAGAGCCCAGGCTTCGAAGTCGCTGTCCCCCGCCCGGCGCACCAGCTCTTCCAGAGGGACATGGTCCATCAGGGCGCGCACCAGGGCCCCGAAATCGCGGTAGCTGGCTGAGGCCATGGCAGCCTCAGGATCCCCCAGCTCTGCGCCCTGGTGCTGGCCGGACGCAACCACTGCGAATCCTTCATAGAACCAGCGGGGCCCCATCCGCTCTTCGTCTCCGGCCAGGATGGCCACGTGCAGCCGATGGGCGATCTCGTGCGCCATCAGCTTCTCGTAAGCGTTGAGCTCGGCGGCCAGCTCGGGCACCACGCGGGCGAACTCGTCGGGACTGACGAAGAGGAGGATGCGCTTTTCCAGAGCCCCCACCACGGTGGCCGTGGGCTGCTTCACGTCCTCGGGCAGCGAGTGAATCTGCCGGATCCTGGCGAGGAGTGCCGCGCCGCTGTCGAAGATCTCGCAGCTGTCATAGAGCACGGGGCGCAGCAGGGCTTCCCAGCCGTGCTCCTGGGCGAACCGGTCGATGCGGCCCTGGGCTCGCGCGATGGTGACCCGGATCTCCTCAGCGCTACCGGGGTAACCATCCGGGAAGCTGACCGGTTGGGCCCAACCCCAGGCCGTGAGGGCCAGGATGAGAAGCAATCTGCGCACGGTTGGATGGCTTCCCGGGGGGCGCTCCGAGAGCCTGCCGCAGGCGGGAAACCCGAGTGCGGGCAGAGAACTACCCCCTGTGAATCGGGGGAACGCGCTGCTCGCTTTGCTGATCGTGGCGGTCGCACTGGGCCTGGCCTGGTTCCGCTGGCATGGCTCCAGGGGGCCTCGGGATGTCTACCTCGACCGGGCCTATTCGGTGAACTGCACCATTCTCGGTCCCCATTATAGCATCACTCTGATGGAGAAAGCTCCCGGCGCCGAGACCACCTATCGAATCCATTCGCGGCTGAGCAGCCAGAGTAGCTATCACTCCGACGGAACTGTCACCCGACTGGGCGTGGTGCCGGGCATCGAGGGAGCCTTGACCGGCCCGGAGATGGCCGACCTCATGGGCTACCTGCGAGAGTCTGGAATGCTTCAACAGGTCGATCTGGTCGTGCCGGGAAGCACAAGGCCCATCACCGAGGGCTTTTTTGATATCCGCTGTGGTCCAACCGCGCTGAAACGAACCTTTCCCTTGCAGCGTCTGGACGAGCTTCTTCGCAATGCTCCCCATCTTGGTCCGCACGTGCAGGCCATGGATAGAGCCATCCAGGCCGAGCTCGCCCGTCCCGAGGTGCGCAAGCTGCAAGAGCGCTCTCATCCAAGTGAAGCGCCTCCCTGAGCCTGCTGGCTTCACGAGGCGCCTCAGCTACCAGGCCATAGCACCCGGTTCGGATTGAGCTGAAGCAGGAAGTCCTCCACCGGCACGGCCGTCACCCCGTCCAGGTCGAGGATGTCTTTTCCTCGATAGAGCAGCAGCGCTTGCGACTCGGGGTAATCTTCCAGGAACGACCGTAGAGCGCGCGTGTCGGTGCGATGAGCGTCTCGAGCGTGCTTGACCTCGATCGCCCAGAACCCTAGAGGTCCATAGACAACGAAGTCCACCTCACTGCCCGATTTGGTCCGCCAGTACCCCAGCTGGTGACGTTGCCCGGCCAGCTCGTTCCAGGCCTTCAGGTGCTGGGCGACGAGGCCTTCGAGCGCCGGGCCGGCGAGCTCGGATGGTCGATCGAGAGGGCCGGCCGGGCGGGCGGCTCGGAAGACCCCCGCATCGAACCAGAAAAACTTGGGATGGCTGGCAAGGTGACGTTGAGCTCTGCGGGTGAAGACCGGGAGGCGAAAGCTCAGCATCAAGTCTTCCAACACTTCCAGGTAGCCCTCGACCGTCTTTCGGCCCACGCCACAATCGCGCGAGACCTCGGCCAGGTTCAGAGGGGAAGCCTGCGAGAAGCTGATGGCTTCGATGAAACGAGAGAAGCCTCCCAGATTGCGCACCAACCCTTCGGCCTGGACCTCCTCTCGGATGTAGAGGGCGAGGTAGGCCTGCAACGTGTCCTCGGGGTCAGGTGACTGCCAGGCCAGGGGCAGCATGCCGACCCTCAGAGCTCGCGCCAGGTCGAACTCCTGCTTCAGCTCAGCGGCCATGAACGGAGGCATCCAGCGGATCAGGGCACGGCCACCCAGGAGGTCAACCCCGGAGCGTTTGAGCTTGCGGGCGCTCGAGCCGGTAAGAATGAAGCGAAGGTCCTTTCGCTGCTCGATCTGATGGTGCACCAACGGCAGCAGTTGAGGAACTCGCTGCACCTCGTCTACCACCACCGTCATCAGATCTTTGCCGGGACGCGCCACAAGGTCGAGCAGACGCTCGGGGCGGGCTTCATAGAGGCGTTGCTCGGAGGGAAGCAACAGGTCGATGCGCAGGGAATCGGGCAGCATGGCCTGGAGCCAGGTGGTTTTGCCGGTTCCACGGGGGCCGAACAGAAAGAAGTGAGTGCCAGGATCCTGGAAGAAACGAAAGACTCTTTCCATTTTTGCTTCCTCTTTTGAGATTTTAGCTCAAAAAAGGAAGCAGCGCAAACTCAACTCAGGCAGCGGGCCAGCAACCGGTGGAACTGGTGGTCGGCGTGCTCGATCAGGGGAGCGTAGCGCCCCCTGTCGTAGTGGCGCGATCCCAGGCCGCGTTGCACCGACTGGCAGATCAGGATGTCCTCCTGCTGCACCTGGTCACTGGCCTGCAGGCTCTCTTCGATGAAGGTCTTGTCCACCGCCTCGGGCTCGAGGTAGTAGTCGAACACCGTCAGGCAGCGGTCCACCCCCAGTGGCACCACCAGGTTGGTGTCCAGCCAGGGCCCGTAGCGGTTGAGCATGAAGTTCGGGAAGAGGAAGGCATACACCGCTTCGGCTCCCACCCGGGCGTCCTCGCCGCCGGCGCACGACTGCACCGACAGGGTGTCGAAAAGCTCGGTCTTGTAGCCCTCCAGGTCGAGCTTGGCGGCCAGATCGTGGTGCAGGTGAGAGACGTGGTAGCCGCCGTCCAGGTAATTGTCCACGTAGACCTTCCAGTTGCAGCCGATCTCCCAGCTGCGGCGGGCCACGAAGAAGAGCTCGTCCAGGCGGCGCAACTTCAGGGGCCTCAGCTCATCGGCCAGGGGCCGCTCGGGTCGGCCCAGGTGCACGAAGACCAGCGGCCCCCAGCTCTCCACCTGAAAGCGTGGCAGGCTGAAAGCCGAGCGGTCGAAGTCCCGGGCCGGGCCCAGGCGGGGGGCGCTTTTGAGGCGGCCGTCGAGCTGGTAGCGCCAGCCGTGGTAGGGGCAGGTCAGCTCCTGGGTCTGCCCCTGACCTTCGGCCACGCAGGCGGCGTGGTGGCGACAGACGTTGGAGAGCGCGTGCAGTTCGCCCTCGCCGTCCCGGGTCACCACTACCGGCTCGCCGGCCACCTCGCAGGCCACGAAGCTGCCCGGCTCGCTGAGCTGGTCGAGCCGGGCCACCGCCTGCCAGGTGGAGTAGAAGACGGCCTTCTCCTGCTCGAAGAAGGCGGGATCGCGATACCAGCGCGCGGGAGGAGTCCAGGCGCTGTCCACGGGGATGTCGGGGTCAAAGTCCAGAGAAACGCTTTCCAGAGGGATGTCGGGATCAAGCTCCAACGAAGCTACCACCTTTCTCGATGCACCAGCTCGCTCAGGGCCTTTCGCCCCCGCTTGAGCGAGCTCGAGGGCCGGTCGCTCAGGGGATGGCCCAGGGTCACCAGCCCCACGGGGTGCACCCCTTCGGGAATTTCCAGCAGCTCCTTCACTCCGGCAAGCCGGTGGGCGCCCAGAAAGCCAGCTCCCAGCCCCTCCTCGGCCGCGGCCAGCAAGAGCAGCATCAGGGCCGCTCCCGCATCCACCCACCAGTAGGGCAAGCTCCAATCGTCGGTGCCAGTCTTGTCCGCCTCGGCGTAGCGTCTCTCGTAGTCGGACTGGCTGGCGGCCAGAACCACCTGGGCGGGCGCCACCGAGAGCCAGCGCGCGAAGCCCCGGGCGGCGTAGTCCTCTTCCCCGGCCAGCCGGGCCAGCTCCAGTCGACGGGCGGGATCGGTGATCAGCACAAAGTGGATGCCCTGGCTGAAGCCGGCGCTGGGGTGGCGCCGGGCCTTCTCCAGGATGCGCTCGAGTTGCTCGCTCTCGAGCGGCTCGGGAGAATAGCAGCGCACCATCCGGCGCCGCCGCAGGAGCTGGCTAAGGTCCAAGCCGGGCCCGCCGTTCCTGCCACTCGGCCGGGGTCAACTGGCGCACCTGGTTGTTGTCGAGCACCAGGCCGGTATCCACCTCGGTCTCCAGCTGCAGGCGTGGGGCCGAGACCCTGGGAGGCGAAAGATCCCACAGGCTGACGTCCTTGCCGGCCAGGGTGGCCAGCAGCGGCCGGTCGGGGGCGAAGGCCACCGCTGTGACCGGCTCGTCGTGATAGAGCGAGGAAGTGAGAGGATGGCCGCTGTAGGCGTCCCAAACCCGGGCGGTGCCATCGGCCGAGCAGGTGGCCACCGACAGGCCGCTCTGGTTGAAGCTCACTCCCAGGATCGGCCCCTTGTGGGGCAGGAGCGGTCCGGGGGCCTGGTCGTCGAGGTGGAAAATGCGGGCCGAGCGAGCGTTGCCAGCCAGCGCGATCTGATGGTCGTCGGGACTGACCCGGGCCGTGTGCAGGGGCTGCTCCTCGCAGAAGCGGGGAAGGATCTCCAGGCCGCTTCGCATGTCGAATCGGCGGCCCTTCTGATCCTGGCAGGAGGTTAGAAGCCAGCTGCCGTCCGGGCTGAAGCTGATGCTGGCCACAAGAGCGGGGTGCGGCAGGATGAATCGGTTCTCCCCGCTGGCCGCGTCCCACACCGTCACCCGGCCTTCGTTGGCTCCCGAGGCGGCCAGCAGGCGCCCGTCGGCGCTGAAGGCAAGCTCGGTGGAGAGGTCTTCGGGCTCCAGGCGGAAGCTCGCGCTGCGGCGGGTGGAGTCGATGAGCACGATCGATTTGCCGCTGGTGGCCGCCAACCGGGCACCATCGGGGGAGAAAGCCAGCTGGCTCACCGGGCCGCCCAGGGCCAGGCCGGACCCGAGCGACTGGCCATCGAGGCCGAAGAATCGCACCTGGCCGTCCTTCGAGCCGGTGACCAGCGAGGGTCGGCCCGGCTGGAAGGCGAGTGAAAGAACCGCCTGGGGATGGGGAATCCTCACTTCCTGGCCGCCCGCCAGCGGGTAGAGGCGAGCTTCTCTCTCAGAACCGGTGGCCACGAAATCATCGCTCAGGGCCATCGTCTGCACCGGATCGGGATGCTCGAGCCGATGCCGGCTCGTCGAGTCGCTCGCCTGGCCATAGACCCTCAGCACCCCCAGCCGGGTCAGGGTGGCCAGCCGGCTGCCGTCCGGACTGAACTCCATGGCCTTGATCCTGCTGTCATGGCGCAGTATCGAGCTGGAGGGCTGGCCATTGTCCACCCGCCAGATGCGCGCGTTGCGGTCGTCCGTGGCGGTGGCCAGGAGTCGGTTCTGAGGACTGAAAACCACTACCTTGATCTCGTCATCGTGGGGCAGAATGTGCCGCTCTCCCCCGCCCATGCCGATTGCCCCGACCTGGACGGCGGTGCCCACCCTGCTGGCCACCAGCCGCGCCTGGGGCGAGATGCGCAGGACCCCCTCTACGGTCTGCATGTTCCCGAACGGGAGCAGCCGTTCGTTGTAGCGGTGGAGCGACTCGTCCCCGAGTCGGGTCTGCAGCTCCTCCTGCGACCAGACGAGCTCGACGACCGGCCCCAGGGTGGGGACCTCCTGGCCCTCCACGAACAGCGACTCGTCCCCGAAAGCCGCAGCCACCTTGCCGGCCGGGCTGACGGCCAGGCAGGTCACCGGGCTGGTGGGCCCGGGCTTCACGATCTTCATCTCGGGCACCAGCAGCACCTCGCCGCTCTCGGAGCCCACCGCCCAGCCTCCCCGGGGCCGAGGGGCCAGCACCGTCCAGGGCCCCGGGCGCGCTACCCCGTCGAAGGAGAGCTCCTGGCGGCCCAGGGCCAGCACCCGACCCTGGTCGTCGACGGCCACCTGGCGCACCTCTTCCTTGAGGGCCGGCAGAGTCTTGCTCGCGCCATCGGCCAGCGTGATGAGCGACAGCTTTCCATCCTCGTAGCCGGTAGCCAGGAGCCTGTTATCGGGCGAGAAAGCCAGGGCCGTGCCGGGGGTGTTCTCGACCGGGGGAGCCAGCATCTGCTCGAGCACCCACGGGAGCCGCGCATTGAAGCGCAGCGACCAGTGGGCCGCCTTGTCGGGCATGATCCAGGGAACCTCGCGGAGGGCCTCGGCCCAGCGCAGGTAGGCCGCCTGCAGGTCGCCCCGCTGCTCGGCCACGACCCCTCCGTTATACTGAAACTGGGCCGTCGTTGCGTAGTGCAGCGTCCAGGCCGCCAGGGTGCCGCCTCCCAGCAGGGTAAGCAGGAACAGCAGCGTCAGCGCCACCCGAGGCTTTTGCAAGGTCCGGCGCAGCCGGTAGCTCAAGGTCCAGGGGCGCCGGCAGAGCAGCGGGTCGCGGCTCTGCCGCCGCTCGAGATCGTCGAGCACGTCCTCGACCGAGGCCGTGCGGCGCTCCGGGTCAAGCTCGAGGCAGGCCTCGACGATGGCTGCCAGGTCCCGGTCGACTCGAGGGTTGAGCTGGCGCACGGGGATGAGCGGTCGGCTCTGGAGCAGCTTGCGGTACTGCTCCAGGCGCCGGGCCGTGTCCTCGGTGCGGGTCAGCTCGGTGCGGTCGGCCTCGGAGAGCCGCGGGCACTGGCCGGTGAGGAGCAAATAGGCGGTGGCGCCCAGCGAGTAGACATCCCAGCGCACGCTGGGCACGCTCTCGCCCCCCAGCACGGCCTGCTCGGGAGCCATGAAGCCCAGCGTGCCCCAGGTGACCGATTTGTCCCCTTTGGACCGCGACTGGCCATAGTCCACCAGGCGAACGTGGCCCTCTTCATCGAGCATGATGTTGGAGGGCTTGAGGTCGCAGTGCAACAGGCCCTTCTCATGACAGTAGCGCAGCGCCGAGGCGATTTCCTTGAACCAGTGCAAAGCCTGCCTGGCATCCACCTCGCGGACGTCGTGCAGCGAGCCGCGCAGGAGCAGCGGCATCACGAAGTAGGGGGGCTCGTGGCTCAGGTCGGCGTCGATCAGGCTGACGACGTGGGGGTGCTCGGCCACCTCCCGCAGGCGGCCCACCTCGTGCTTGAAGTAAAGCCAGTCGAGCCCCTCGCGCCGGGTGAGCACCTTGACCGCCACCCGCAGACCGCTGCGCTGCTGCGTCCCGGCCCAGACCTCGCCGAACGAGCCGCGGCCGAGCAGTTTGTCGAGGCTGTAGCCGGGCAGCGAGGGCGGGGTTTTGGAAGCATCGGCTGAGGCTTCACGGGCAGCCTGGAGTTGGTCGCCCGTCTGGGCAACGGTCAGGTTCAGTTCGCTCTCGCTGGGCACGGCTGAGGACACTTCTCCCCCTGGCTGGGATTCACTTCAAGGCGTTCAACCGGTGTCGTCGGAAAATGACTCGGGAGGGTTTCGCTGTACGGGCGTTCAATCAAGTTGGCTCGAAAAACCACGAGAGGGACAGAGCATGAAGATCAGCGCTCGGAATCAGCTCAAGGGAGTTGTACGCGCCATTTCGGAGGGTGCTGTCAACTCGCAGGTCGTCATCGGCCTGAGGGACGGGCTTGAGGTCGTGTCCATCATCACCAATGACTCGGTCCATCGGTTGGGGCTCAAAGTCGGTGCGCCGGCTTATGCGGTCATCAAAGCCAGTGATGTGATGGTGGCAGTGGACGAAGCTTAATGTGCTCGCACTTTGGTCTTGCACATTAGCACAATCTGACGAACGCGCCGGAACTGCGTTTCAGCGCGTTGTAAAGTGCAAGACCAGAGGCCTTGCGCCTTAGCTCCAACTGGCCATCCAGCCGTCCACCTGGGTGCGGCCCGGTGACGTCGTCACCGAACCGGAGCACAGCTGCTTGTTGCCCAGCAGATGGGCCAGGGTCTGATCGAGGCACACCGGGTGGTCGGGTGAGCGCTCACAGAGCATGGTCTCCAACTCGCGCACCCTCTCCTGGGCGGCCAGCAGGCGGCGGCCCAGGAGGGTCAGCTCCTCGCGGTCCTCCAGGCGGCGCTCCTCGCTGAGGTAGAGCTGCTCTTCCAGGCTTTGGGCGCGATACTGGCTCTCAGCCAGCTCCAGGCCCAGCAGCTGGACCTCGAACTCCAGCTCGCGGCAGCGCAAGAGTGCATTCTGCAGGCACTCCTCGGTCTGGCGCAGGCGTATCATGGCCGCCTCTGAGCTGGCTACCGCCACCCGCGCTTCCCGCTCGGCTTGCTTGCAGGTCTCTTGCTCCAGGGCCAGGCACTCGTACGACAGGGCCAGATCCACCTCGAGGCGAGCCAGTTTCTCTTCCACGCTTTGCATTGGGGCCATTCTTACGCCAGCTCCCGGCCTGGCCGGTTGCCGGCTTGTTAACCCTTGGACGCAAGAGGAGGTTCCGACCCCCCCCAGAAGCAGCCGCCCTCGATGTCTTCCCGCCGCCAGGTCTTGCGCTCGCTGCTTCTCGAAACGGGCCTTTACGTGCCTCTGGTGGCTGCTTACTTCTTTCTGGTGCTCCGCCTGCTTGGCGACTTTCTGCACGACTGCGCCGTGGGAGACCTGCGCCTTTATGCCTGGCTCTCCCTGATCGTCTTGCTCGGCCAGGCCATCCTGCTCGACGCCCTGGCCGGGATGATCATGCGGTTCTTGAAGGTGCGCCGCTGAATGGACTTTGCCATCTCGGGCGTGCATCTCGACCCCCTGATCCTGGTCTTGCTCGGTTTCTCCATCGGCGTGATGGGCGGCTTTTTCGGGGTGGGCGGCAGCTTCATCGCAGGTCCCGCCCTGTTCAACCTGGGCATCCCCATGAACTACGTGGTGGGCACCGATCTGGCCCACATTGCCGGCAAATCCGTGGTGGCCGCCAAGAAGCACCGCGCTCTGGGCAACGTGGACGTCAAGCTCGGCCTCATCATGACCGTGGGCACGGTGCTGGGGGTGGAGATCGGCGTGCAGCTGATCCAGTATCTCAAGAGCATCGGGTCGGTGGACCGGGTGGTGGGGAGCGTCTTTTTCTGCGTGCTGGTGTGCATCTCCACGGGAGTCTTTCTCGAGAGCCTGCGCTCGCTCAAGAGCGGTGTCGAGGAAGACCGTGCCACCAGCTACCCCCTGGTGCGCTGGGTGCAGGGCCTGCGGTTGGGCCCCTCGGTCAGCCTGCCCACTTCGGGCATCGTCGGCATCTCTTTCCTGACCATCGTGCTGGTGGCCCTGGTGGGTGGCTTCTTCTCCGGCTTTCTGGGCGGGGGGGCGGGCTACATCCGCCTGCCCATGATGATCTTCTTGCTGGGGGTGCCGACTCACGTGGCCGTGGGCACCGATCTTTTCGAGATCGTGGTCAGCGCCAGCTACGGCACCTTCAGCCACGCCAGCCACGGCAACGTGGACATCATGATCGCCCTGGTCATGCAAACCGGGGCCGCCGTGGGTGCCAACCTGGGGGCCGGCCTGACCCAGTTTTTCTCGGGGCCCCGCATCCGGCTGGCCTTCGTGCCCCTGCCTCTGATCGGGGCGGTTCTGATCCTCTACAAACTGCTCAAGGGAGGGGCCGGCCATTGAAGAAGATCCTGATCGCCACCGACGGCTCGCCGCGCGACCAGGGGGCCGTGCGGCTGGGGGGACGCATCGCCGCCGCCTTCAAGGCCGAGGTGACCCTGGTGGGTATCAGCGAGGAGGTCTCCCAGCAGTCGGCCGTGCTGGAAGCACTGTCCAAAGCCCAGGCCATCTTGCGCCAGGAGAGCCAGGTCGAGGCGACCATCCTGTCGGCTCAGGGCGATCCGGTCGAGCGCATCGCCGCCCTGACGGCCGAGACCCCATTCATTCTGGTGGTGCTGGGCGGTGCTCGCATGGGAGGCCATGCCCTGAAAGCCCACCAGTTGGTGCGCCGGGTCCACTCGCGGGTGCTGGTCGCGCGCGAGGATACCAGCCGTTTCGAGCGCATCCTGCTCTGCTCGGGTGGCTCGCGGCACAGCGAGCGGGCGGTGCGCTTCACCGGCGAGCTGGCCGCCCGGATGGGGGCCGAGATCACCTTCTTCCACGTCATGGCTCGCCCCCCGGCCGTGTTCGAAGGGGCCGCCAACGAAGAGAACCCCGAGGTGGTGGTCGGCTCGCACTCCGGCCTCGGGCGGGTGGTCGAGCGTCAGAACGAGATGCTGGAAGCGCTGGGAGTCACTCACTCGGTGCGCCTGCGCTACGGTTTCGTGCTCGACGAGCTGAGCAAGGAGCTCGAGCAAAGCAGCTACGACCTGGTGGTGGTTGGGGCCCGCATGAAGGGCAGCGGGGGCTTCTTCATGGACGACCTGACCGGGGCCATCGTCGACAGCGTGGACTCCTCGGTGCTGGTCGTGCGCACCGTACTGGAGCCCTCGGGTGGATGGTTTGGACGCGTGCGCCGCTGGCTGCGACAGCGCACCCACCGCAAGCCTAAGGGATAATCCTCCCGCGCACCTCGCCGAAGCCAACTCGGCTCGCTCCCTGACCTGCCCAGGCGCGCATCACCACGCTATCGCCGTCTTGCAGGAACCTGCGCTGACTGCCATCGGGCAGCTCCAGCGGCTGCTTGCCTCCCCAGACCAGCTCCAGCATCGAGCCCCGCTGGTGAGTGCCGGGCCCCGAGATGGTGCCTGAGGCGCACAGATCCCCCACCCGCAGGGCGCTTCCGTTCGAGGAGAGGTGGGCCAGCTGCTGGGCAAAGCTCCAGTAGAGATAGCGCGTGTTCGACTGGCAGATCCGCACCGGCTGACCCTTCTCGGGCTCGAGCCAGACCTCGAGCTGGATGTCGAAGTTGCCCGCTCCCGGCTGAGCCAGGTTGGGCAGGGGAGCCGGGTCTTGAGTCGGGCCGGCCACTCGGAAAGGCTCCAGAGCCTCCAGCGGCACCACCCAGGGAGAGATCGAGGTGGCGAAGCTCTTGCCCAGGAAGGGGCCCAGGGGCACGTACTCCCACTTTTGGATGTCTCGCGCCGACCAGTCATTGAGCAGCACCAGCCCGAAGATGTGCTGCTCCACCCTTTCGATGGGCACGACCTGGCCGATGGGGGAGGGGACGCCCACCACGAAGGCCATCTCCAGCTCGAAGTCCAGGCTCTTACAGGCTCCGAAGGCCGGAGGCTCGTCACCCGGCTTGAGCTGGCCCCAGGGCCGCTTGACCGGATGGCCCGTGATCACCACCGAGGAGGCGCGCCCGTGGTAGCCGATGGGAATGTGCACCCAGTTGGGGTTGAGGGCGTTCTCGGCACCCCGGAACATGGTGCCCACGTTGGTGGCGTGCTCTTTGCTGGAGTAGAAGTCGACGTAGTCGCCTACCTCGATGGGCAAGAGCAGCTCGACCTCAGCCTGGCGGTGGATGGCCGCCTCCACCGGCGGGCCGGCCAGCAGCTCTTGCAGGCGGCGGCGCACGGCGCCCCAGCTCTCGCGTCCCGACGCCATGAAGCGGTTCAAAGAGCTCTCGGCGAAGAAGTCGCCCGGCAGGTCGAGCCGGGTCAGGTCCAGCACCCGGTCGCCCAGGGCCACGCCCAGCCGCGGGCTCTCTCCCGCGGGGCGGAACACCCCGTAGGGCAGGTTGGCCGGGGTGAAGTCACTCTCGGCGGGGATCTCGAACCAGCTCATGGAGCCTCCAGAAAACCGTGCGCGGTCAGGGCCTGGAGCGGATCGTCGAAGGAGCACGAGCCGAAGCTCTTCACGACCTGGCGCAGCGTGGTGATGTCTTGCAGGGACAGTTGGTGGCCGGGCAGCTCGAGTCCGGCGGGGCTGAAGCGGAAATGCTCGGGACGATCCAGGCCTAGAATGGCTTGCAGCGGCCCGGCCTGGAGATGGTCGCGACGCGCCAGCATGGCGGCTGAGAAGACGTTGAGGAAGCCGTGCTGGCGAACCTCAAGCTCGGGATCGTAGTGGGGCAGTGGCTGGTGCAGGCCGGCGGTGAGCTTGAGGGGGATGGAGAGCGGGCCCCAGGCGGCCAGGGAGGCGGCCAGCTCGCGGGCTGTGGGGAAGCTGTCGGCGGTGACCCCGCCGGCGCGGATCTTGAGCCCGGCGCCACTGCCTTCCAGGGCCTCAAAGCCCGTGCCCCGCACCTCGTAGAAGACCTGCAGACGATCCGAGAGCTGCTCGTAAAGCGGAACCTGGGCCCGGGCCGCCTGGCCCAGCTCGGCCAGGGCCTCGGGGGCAGGGGCGATCTCGACCGCCTCCAGGCTCACGACCTGGCCCAGGCGAGCGCCCAGCTCGCCGGCGATCGCCTCCACGTCAGCCTCGGCCAGGCGCTGGGCGCTGGCCGGATGGGAGAGGGGACTGCCCAGCAACACCAGGGGCCACTCGCCCTGCCCAAACAGGGACTGAGCGCTCAGATCGCCCAGGCGCCCCACGGCCAGGATGAACCCGCCCAGCATGAAGTGGCCGCGATAGCTGACGTAGCGCTCCAGGGCCGGCTCCAGGGCCAGGGCCGCGGGCGGGAACATGCCGGCGTAGTCCAGGATGCGGCTGAGGAAAGCATGCTGGCTCACAGCTTGAACTTCTCGCGCAAAGTGGCTTTCGGCTGGGGAGGGGGGGCCGCGTAGGGGCTGGGAACCGGGCGCCCGTAAGCCTCGACGTGCACGGTGCCCGACCGGTGGATGTGCACCTGGGTGAAGCCGTAGTTGGCGTGCTTCGTTTTCTTGTACTTGTGCTCGAGCGGGCTGCCGGCGTTGCCCGAGATGATCTGGGGCAACTTGCCCAACTTCGTGGACTCCCACAGGTGGGCGTGGGCACAGAGGTAGGCCCGCACCTTGGGGGTCTCCTCGAGCAGCTTCTGGAACTGAGGGGCCTCCTGCGGTCGGATGCCCAGGTTGCCCTCATCGGGCGAGGTGATGGGGCGATGGCCCATCACGAAGATGTGCTCTACGCTCGAGTCGGCCTGGAGAGCCTGCAATTGGCCGGTGATCCAGTTGAGGGGGATGTCGGAATTGGTGGTAGTGTCGATGAACGTGTCCGTGTTGAGCATCATGAAGGCTACCGGGCCTTCCTGGAAGGTGTAGGAGAGCTGGCTCTGGTCGAAGGTCAGGCCGTCCGGGTTGGGGGCGGCCGTGGTGGGCCCATTGGAGCCGCGGATGTAGGGCGCCATGATCGACAGCCAGACCGGCAGGGTGGCCGGATTGGGGAGCTCGGTGGCTTCGGTCTTGCCGGTCTGGACCAGGATCTCGTGGTTGCCGGTGATGGGGCAGAGCTGCACGTCGCTTCTGGCCAGCGGGCCGGCCTGGTAGACCGAGACCCAGGCCGAGAGCTGGCTCTGCAGGGCGGCCGAGCCGGGCTCTTCGTTGAGCACCAGGTCGCCCAGGCAGAAGTACCAGCCGGGGTGGTGGGGCAGGCCCAGAATGTCGGTCATGTCCTGCTCGAGCTGGCCCAGGTTGGCGGTGCTGGGATTGGCCGAGGTCACCTCGCTCGAGCCCAGCCGGTTGCAGCCAGAGAACACGAAGCTGAAGGTCGTGGGATCGTGGCTCTCCGAGGCCACCAGGGCGGGGCTCTGGATGACGGTCGGGGGCTCCACTCCGGTCACGAAGTCGTGCTGCACGCGCCCGGCCCGGTCGAGCGTCTCGAGCTGCAGGGTCACCAGGCGAGGGTGGGCCTCCAGGCGCTGGGGTTGGCGGTCCAGGGTGACCGGCCCGAGCACCACACGGCCCTGCTCGTCGAAGCCGGTGTAGCGCACGCCGGTCACCTCGGGCGGCAGGTTGCCCGGGTCGACCGTGACCACGGGCGGCGGCCCGGGGGTTACCGGCAGGCCCGAGGCGGCCTGGTCGCCGGTGCAGCTCGCCATGAGCAAGGCCACGAGCATGACGATGAGAAGCATCGCCGGCCCTTCTTGGGCAACACGCAAAAGTCTTTCTAGAAATTCTCAACCATGATCTTGGGGGGCTTCTTCGTGGAATCGACTTGTGCGCTTCGCTCTTGCAGGCCCGCAGCGTTCCTGCCAGAATGTTGGCCAGCGATGCGCAGAACGCTCTTACTGGTGTGGGTCCTGGGCGCCCTGGCTCTGGCCCAGGCACGCCCCTGCCTGGTCGAGTTGATCAAGCTCGAGCCGGCTCTCAAGCTGAATATCCACTACGCCCGCTCGGACAACTTCCTGGGATTCCCGGTCTATCCCGAGGCCCGCGCCTTCCTGCAGAAGCCCGCCGCCGAGGCTCTGGTCAGAGCCCATCGCTCGCTGGTCAAGCAGGGCTATGGCATCGTTGTTTTCGACGGCTACCGGCCCTGGCGCATCACCAAGCTGATGGCCGACCGCTCCCCGCCCGAGTGGCTGGGGGTCTACGTGGCCGACCCCCGGGAGGGCTCACGCCACAACCGCGGCTGCGCCGTGGACTGCAGCCTCTACGACCTGAAGACCGGCCAGCAGGTGGTCATGCCCAGCGGCTACGACGATTTTAGCCAGAAGGCTCACGCCGACTACCAGGGGGGCACCGAGGAGCAGAGGCGGTTGCGCGATCTCCTGCGCCGCGAAATGGAGAAGCAGGGCTTTGCGGTGCTGCCCAGCGAGTGGTGGCACTTTGACTATCGCGACTGGAAGAGCTACCCGATCATGGATGTCGAGCTCTCGAAGATCGGCTCTCAGAAGAGCTGAAGACAGTCCCTCCCGGTCTGGGAAGGAGGGGCGTTGTGACTCGCCAGAAACCCACCTCTTATTGGTTTCCTGTTGATCGACTTGAGTTCCTCTGGGCCCAGTCGGTGTGAGTCTGCCCTCATGGTTTGCCTGAGCCGAGGAAGCCTGAGCCCCCCTGGTGATCGGGGCCGGAGACCATCCGCCACCCGCCCCCTGATTTGTCACCAGCGTAAGCCGCGGGAACCCACCCCCTGTTTCCACGGCGACCACGACGAACGTGCGTTCCGGGCTCTGGCTCGCGGGTGGATCATGATCCGCATCACGACGAAAGTGCGTTCCGGGCTCTGGCTCGAGGGTGGATCATGATCCGCTTCCGAGCCCGATCACGACGAACGTGTGTTCCGGGCTCTGGCTCACGGGTGGATCATGATCCGCTTCCGAGCCCGATCACGACGAACATGTGTTCCGGGCTCTGGCTCGAGGGTGGATCATGATCCGCATCACGACGAACGTGCGTTCCGGGCTCTGGCTCGAGGGTGGATCATGATCCGCTTCCGAGCCCGATCACGACGAACATGTGTTCCGGGCTCTGGCTCGAGGGTGGATCATGATCCGCTTCCGAGCCCGATCAGGGAACCTCGACGCGCAGGATGCGGTCGCCTTCCTGCAAGAGATCCACGGTCTCCATCCCCTCCACCACTTCGCCGAAAACCGTGTAGCGGCCGTCGAGATGGGGCTGGGGGGAGTGGCAGATGAAAAACTGGCTTCCCCCCGTGTCCTTGCCTGCCAGGGCCATTCCCACCGTGCCGCGCCGATAGGGAACCGGGTTGATCTCGCAGCGGATGGAGTAGCCGGGCCCACCCCAGCCGTCGCCCCGCGGACAACCCCCCTGAGTGACGAAGTTGGGTACCACCCGGTGGAACGTCAGGCCGTCGTAGTATCCTCTGCGCGCCAGCGTTACGAAGTTGCGCACCGTGCCGGGAGCCTCATCACCGAGCAGCCGCAAGTGCACCGGGCCCCGCTCGGTGTGCAGGATGGCAGAATCGCTCTCCTCGCGACTGGGGAGGCGCGAGGAGACCGGCGTGGGGCCAGAGCCGGGCAACTCCTCCTCGGTCGGACTCACCTTCTTCCCCAAGAGAGCCAGCGACTTGCGGGCCGAGCGGGCCAGATTGCGGTCGGGGCCGGCGGCAACCTCCTCCAACAAGGGGAGAGCCACTCGATTACCCAGCGGCCCCAGGGCCTCCAGGATGGCCTGCTGGGTCTCGCTCTCGTGGCTCTTTTCGAACCGGGCGTAAGCCTCCAGCAACAGAGTCGCCCATCCGGGGTCCTTCCACTCGGCCGCCACTCCGGCCACGGTGGCACTGAGGGCCACGTCGTCCCGGGCCAGCACGGCCCGCAGGCGCTCGCTGGCGGCCTCACCGGGGAGCTTCTTCAGACCTTCCAGGGCCGCTTCCGAGACCTGGGCCTGAGGGTCCGCGGCCAGGCTCAGCAGCTCGTCGGCGCGGCTCGGAAGCAGCTGGGCCAGGGCCCTGGCGGCCCCGCGCCGCACGCGCCAGCGGGGGCTGCGGGCAGCTCGGGCCAGGGCCTCCCCACCCGACTCGCGGGCCACCAGCCCGAAGGCCTCGATGGCGGCTTCGGCCACGTCGGCCTCGGGATCGTCTACCAGAAGGCTCAGCTCGTGGGCCAGGCTGAGGGCGGGAGCCCCCCCTTTACCGATGGCCTGGGCGATTCCCCGGCGCACGCTGGGATGGGGATCGTGCAGGAGCGGCTTGAGCTCTTGCCAGGCCAGCAGCCGGGCCAACCCGCGCCCGGCCTCCAGGCGCACGATCCAGTCACGCGAGCCGATGGCGCGCAGAAGTGCCGCTCGGGCCTGGGAAGTGGCGCAGGTGGAGAGAAAGCGGGCCGCGCTGCGCGCCACCTCGGGGTCGGGGCTCTCGAGCAGGAGGGCGGCTCTCCCGGAGCTGGCATGGTCTTCGGCACGATAGAGGGCGTAGAGAGCGGCCGTCTGGACCTGCAGGTCGGGATGCTCGAGCAGCTCTCGCAGACGGCTCACGATGGGCTCGGGCAGAGCCGGTAGCTCGGGTTCCCAGCGCTGGCGGCGCATCACGTAACGTCCGGCGGCCAGGGCCGCCTCGGCCAGCACTTCGCTCTCGTCTGCCTCCAGCCAGTCGTCCAGACGCGTCAGGGTCTGCTCGTCCCCGGCCTTGACGGCGGCTTCGATGAGGAGCCGGCGCAAGGGCAGGTCGAGCTCGCCTTTGAGAGCGGTCAGAATCACCTTCTCGCTGGCCCGGCCAGGCAACTGGCCCAGAGCGAACGCGGCTTCAAGCTGCACCTCGGCATAGTCGTCGCTGAGCAGGGCGGCCACGTCGGCCACGGCGGCGGGGTCTTGCAGCCGGCCGGCAGCCCGAAGAGCGCGGGCGCGAACCTCGGGATCAGGATGCTTGAGATAGGCCTGCAACTCGTTGCCATAGGGCTGCCGGCTGGCTTCCAGAGCGGCGATCCGCTCCTCGACCAGGGGTTCGGCCAGGGCCAGTCGGAAGGTCATCAGCAGGATGAGAAAGATCGCAAGCACGGCGCTTCCCATGTTGAACACCGAAGGGCAGCACCCTTCAGGGTCGGGAGGTCAATCGCTCGCCCAGCCAGGCACCCGCCAGGGTGGCCGGAAAGGCGCTCCAGACCTTGAGCGCTGTTCCCGCCAGCCACAATCCACCCAGGGCCAGCAGGGCGCCCAGGGCCGGCTCCAGGATGCGGCGACCGGGGCTGACCACGCCCACCACCAGGCCCGCCGTGAAGCAGCCTGTGAGCCTCAGGGCCTGCTCCACCAACCAGCGGTTGAGTCCGGTCCAGGACTGCAACTCGAGGTAGTTGCCCACCATTGCGCCGACAAGGAGCTGGTAACCGAGCACGATCAGGGCGCTGACGGAGGTCCACCAGAGAAATCCCATCCTGGTCCCTTTCTCGCTCGATCGGTGGAGGCCTGTCCCACTCTGGTCGGTAGGAATGATTCCAGCCGACAGGTAAGACCTCTGGATGCACCGATCAGCCCTGCGGCAGGCACTGGAAGACTACCTTGCGACCTGGGCCAGCGGGCGTCCCGTCAAGGGGTTTGACCTGGCCCGCGAGCGGATGGCCACCGCTCGCTTCTTGGAGTTTCTCGACAGCACTCCCCACTGTTTCGAGCGCTCGCATCCGGTGGGTCATCTCACCGGCTCGGCCCTGGTCTACTGCCCGGCCACCCGACGGGTGTTGCTCACCCTCCACCGCAAGCTGGGCAAGTGGCTGCAACTGGGGGGCCACGCCGATGGGTGCCCGCGTCTCGCGCAGGTGGCTCTGCAAGAGGTCGGGGAGGAGTCTGGTCTGAGTCAATTCAGCTTCTGGGATTACGAACAGGGTCTGGAGGTGCCCACCCGTCCCCTGCCCTTCGACCTGGACGTGCACCTCATTCCCGGCCAGCTTGCTCACCTGCACTACGACGTTCGCTACCTGGTGCGCGCGGATTCCGCTCAGCCCCTGAAAGTCTCGCCCGAGTCCGAGGACCTGGGCTGGTTCAGCTTCGAGCAGGCCCGAGAGCTCTGTCCCGAGGAGAGCATGCAGCGCCAGTTCGCCAAACTCGAGGCCCTGGCTTGAGCCAGCGCCCTCACTGGGCCACCGAGATTCTGGGCGCGGATCTCCGCTCGCTGGCCGTTCTGCGCATCTGGCTGGGATTCATGCTTTTCTGGGACCTGGTCCTGCGTTCGCGCGATCTGGTCGCCTTCTATACCGATGATGGGGCTCTGCCTCGCCAGGCTCTGCTGGACCTGGGGTGGAATCAGGCTTACGTCAGCTTCCATCTGATGAGCGGCCACTGGCAGGTCATGCTGGTTCTCTTCGTCCTGGGCGCGGTGGCCTCGCTGGCCTTGATGGTCGGCTGGCACACGCGCTGGAGCGCGCTGGTGGCCTGGTTCTTCCTGATTTCCCTGCAGAATCGCAACCCGGTGGTGCTCAACGGTGGGGACGTCCTGATCCGGGTGATCTTGTTCTGGGGCCTCTTCTTGCCCTGGGGAGCGCGCTGGTCGCTGGACGCGCGGGCCAACCCGCAGTGGAAGCTGCTGCCCAACCACGTCTACTCGGCAGCCACTGTGGCCTACCTGGCTCAAATCTGCATGGTCTACCTGTTTGCCGCCATCCTCAAGACTGGATCTCACTGGCACCAGGATGGCACGGCGGTCTATTACGCGCTCAGCCTGGATCAGTTCACCAGCTGGCTGGGACGATTTGTGTATCAGTTCCCGCTGTTGTGCAAATTCTTCACCCACGCCACCTGGTGGTTCGAGGCCCTGGCACCGCTCATGCTGGTCTTCCCTTTCTGGAACGGGCCCATCCGCACCGGGGGAGTGTTAGGGATCTCGCTGATGCACTTTGGTTTTGGTAGCTGCATGCACATTGGTGTCTTCAGTTTTATTGGCATGGGGATGGTCCTCGGCCTTCTGCCACCCTGGTTCTGGGAGCGACTGGGGGAGCGCCGCTGGCTCGACCTGCAGGGTCTGGCCAATCGGCTTCCACCCTCCCCTCTGCGCGCTGACCTCCCCCCGAGCTATCGGTTGGGCCGGGTGGTTGGCTCGCTGGTGACCCTGCTGACCTTCTACACGATCTTGTGGAACGTCGGCACCCTCAGGGGAGTTTTCCGCGTTCCGGCCGGGCTCGAGTGGATCGGGATCTCGGTCAAGCTCGATCAGATGTGGAACATGTTTGCCCCCTATCCATTGATCGAGGACGGCTGGTATGTGGTGGACGCCAGTCTGCGCAACGGCACCAGGGTGGACCTTTTGACCGGCCGCCCGGTCACCTTCGAGAAGCCGGAATGGGTTTCGGCCACCTACAAGAATGAACGCTGGCGCAAGTACATGATGAACCTCTGGATGCGCGAATACGCGCCCTATCGTCTCCACTTCGGACGCTACCTCTGTCGCAGCTGGAACGATGCGCATCCGGATAGCGAGGACGTGACCACCTTCGAGCTGAGCTACATGCTGGAGAAGACGCTTCCTGACTACCAGAAGCCTGAGGTGGAGAAGGTGGTCATCTGGTCCCACGACTGCTTCAAGAGAGACTGAGCGAGCGCAGCTCCAGACAGAGGGCCTCGAGCTCGCTCTCGAGCTCGCGCAAAGTGGCCGCTACCGTGGCCCCGTCCCTGGCCCGCCCGGCCTGCTCGAGGTGGGCAGCGAGCTTGGAGCCCTGGTCAGCTGAGAGGGTCAAGAGCGAGCCCTTCAAACTGTGGGCGGCCCCGGCCACCCGATCCAGGGCTTTGTCCTGGCAGGCATCTCGCAGCTGAGACAGCTGCTCGGGCAGTGTCTGGAGAAAGATCTCGACCATCTCACCGAGCAGCTCTCGGTCTTGCTCGATGTTCTCGAGCACCTGGTCGAGTTGAAAGTGCCTGGCCACAACGATCGCTTTCGCCAGCCTGGGAGGGACGCTCCTGGTTGGGTGAGAAACCCGACTCGTGGTCCCCCAGGAAGTCGAGGCGGCGACAAATCCGCTGGCCTCCTCCGTGGTCGAGTTCTGCAACCAGAATCCACGAGGCTACATACTGCTCGAAGGCGACCGTGGAGTCGGCAAGTCCTTGCTGCTCGACGGACTGACTGGTGTCATCGGCGAGCTTGAACTGGTTTTTCTGCGCTGTCCGGCCAGGGCCTGCGCGGCCCTGGACTGCCACACCCAGGTCGAGCACCTGAACGAATGGCTGCGCCCTCGTGTGCCGGATGGCTTTCAGGTGCTCGACCTTTCTGCTCTGCGAGACCTGAGCTGGCGCCACCCGGCGCCAGCCGAGAGACTGGTAGCCTATCTGGGTGCTCTCTCTTTGCTCAACCAGGTCGGCCTGATCCTTTGTCTGGAGAACCTGCATGACCTGAGTGAGGTGGAAGCCAGGACCTGGACGCTGGGGGGCGATCTCCCCCATGGGGTCTACCAACTCTTGAGCTATGCTCCGAGCCATTTGGCCCGGTCTTTGCTCGTCCAGGTCGAGGCCCTGGGTCGGGACGGCCTGCGCCTGCTGCTTCAACCCGGCAGCCCGGCCCTGGAGACCTATTGCCAGCACTGGTTGAGCCGCCATTCTCCCGGGCCGCTCCATTCACCTCTGAGGAGGCGAGCCGGTGGGCGACCCGGGGCCCTGGTCTATCTCGCGGCCGCCGCCGAGCACTTTGGCGGGGTGGAGCAGTTGCCCGCCTGCGATCAGAGCCGAGAGGACTGGTTTTTCGCTCCCTACCTGGATCGTCTCTCCGAGCTGCGCCGCCCTCTCTTGTTTCTGGCGGCCTGCCGTCATCAGGTCGAGTTTTCCGAGATGAGCCAGCTTCAGGTCGACCGGGCCAGCCTGGACCATCTGGTCGCCAGCTGTCCACCGCTCTATGCTGAGGAGGATGGGACGGCGGCGCTGGCGGACGAGGGCTTGCGCCACTTCCTGCGTGGCCAGCCAGCCTACCCTTCGGCCTGCCGCGAGCTCTGTGAGCACATGATCCGTCAACTGGCCGATTCGTCCGGTGACGCCACCGTGGATGAGCTTGTCCGGCTGTACAGCACGGCACTGGACAGCAAGGAGCGCGCCCTGCTCGACCGGGTCGTCCGCCTCAAGCCATTGAATGACAGGCGTCTGGCTCTTTTTTCCAGGCTCGAGCTGCAGGGACGCTTTCATGAGAAGGTGGAGGTGCTCTGCTGGTGGCGCGCTTGCCTGGCCCGGGCGGCTGAGCTGGGCGATATCTCCGTGCGAGACGAGCTGGCCTGGGCCCACAGCAGCCGGGGGTTGACCTACCTTTCCCTCGGTCTGGCCGAGCGCGGCCTGCAGGACATCGATGAGGCGGTGCGATCGTTCGATCTGCTGGTTCAGCGGGAAGGCCAGAGCCAGCTGGCCAACGGCCTGGCCGGAGCCTTGAATCGCCGCAGTGAGGCTCTGCGCCAGCTCGGTCGGGTGGCCGAGGCCCTGGAGGAGGCCAATCGCGCCATTGACGTTTTTTCTCGGGTGGGCGAGCGTGATGTGAGCGCCGTGCTGGGGCTGGCCCATCAGAACCGTGCCCTCATCTGGCGCTCTCAGGATCAGCTGGCTGAGGCCGAGAAGGACGTCGCTCGGGCCATCGAGCTTCTTACCCCTCAGGCCCACCTGCCCCGTTTGCGCCGCGAGCTGGCCACGGGCTGGCACACCAGGGCCAGCTTGCAGCTCGCCCGCCATGATTGCCAGGCGGCTGTGGAAAGCTCGACCCGGGGCATCAAGATCCTGCTCGAGCTGGTTCATGAGCACCAGATGGAGCTCGTCAACGAGTTGGCGGGCGCTTACAACAATCGGGGTGCGGCCCACTATCGCCTGAGCCAGCTCCAGGACGCCACGGTGGACTACACCGAGTCCATCAAGTTGCGCAGCGAGCTGGTCTCGCGTGGCCGGGTCGAGCTGCGCAACGACCTGGCCTCCACCTACGTCAATCGCGCCCTGGTCAGTCAGTCCATCACGAAGCTGCCCGACGCTCTGGCCGACTTCGAGCGGGCCATCACGATTCGCACCCAGCTGGTGGAGGGCGAGAATCGGCTGGATCTGGCCGGAGAGCTGGCTCAGAGCCATATTTATCGAGGTCTGGCTTTGCGTTCGCAGAACCGCCTGCTGGAGGCTCAGGACGACTATCAGAGAGCTATCGACGTCTATACCTCGCAATCAGGAGAGACCCGCTCGCGCGAGCTCTCCCTGGCCTACAACGGTCTGGCCCTGGTGCAGCTCGACCAGGGCCAGTTCGAGCAGGCTCTCGAGAGCTGCAATCGGGCTCTGGATATCGACGTCACCACCGAGCAAGTCACCGACCGGGCAGTGGCTTTGAACAACCGGGGGGAAGCTTATCGCCACCTCAAGCAGTATACCCAGGCGCGGCGCGATTTCGAGGAGGCTCTGGGCATCTACCACGAGCTGGTGCGGAGCGCTCCCCAGCAGCCGATGCGCGAGCTGGCCATCACCCGCCAGAATCTGGCCCGGATCAAGCTGACGCAGGGAGAGCTGGCGGGAGCGGTGGAGGACAGCACGCGGGCGCTGGAGATCGCGCTGATCTTGCTGGAAGAGCAGGGGCGGGCCGAGGTGCTTCCCCAGCTGGTGGCCGGCTACACCATCCGGGGCATGGCCAGGGCCCGCTTGGACAAGCTCGAGCCCGGCCTGAAAGACCTGGGCCGCGCCATCGACCTCTACAAGTTCCTCGTCGAAGATCGCGAGCAGTCGATCTTTCTCGACGATCTTGGAGAGGTCTACCACGAGCGCGGTCAGGCCCTGCTGAAACTCGGTCGCTCCTCTTATGACTCCCCCGACCGTCTCTACTTCCCCAAGCAGGCTCTGGATGACTACAATCGCGCCCTGCAGTGCTTTGAGATGGCGCCCGCCAGCGAGGAGGTGCGGGCCGCCTCGGCCCGCACCCGGGTGGCCCGCAGCCGGCTGCAGGAGGATCTGGGCGACTTCTCGGCCGCCTTGCTAGATGCCAGCCAGGCCATCGACTACTACCAGGCCCGCGGTCCCTCGGAGCCGGGCGAGTTTCTGAACGCGCTCACGCGTCGGGCTGAAATTTACCTGCGGGCCGGCCAGTACGAGCTGGCTCTGCACGATTACCTGCGTATCTCGGATGCGTGCCGGGACCGTCACGACCTGCGCAGCGAACTGGCCGAGGCCACCAATAACGTTGCCTGGACGCGAACCTGCCTGGGTCAGTACCAGGAGGCCTTCGAGGACTACCAAAAGGCTCTGGCTCTCTACCGGCAGCTGGTGCTCCAGGAGAAGCGGCTGGACGTGGGCCGGAATCTGGCCTGGACCTACAACAACCGGGCCGCCACCCACAACATCGCCGGCAATCCGAAGGCGGCGCTGGAAGACTACTCCCACGCGGTCGATATCTACACATTTCTGGTCGAGCAAGGTGGCCAGCCCGAGCTACGCGCGCACCTGGCCACGACGCTCAACAATCGGGGTCTGCTCTACCAGGGAATGGCGGTCATGGACAAGGCCGTGCGCGACTTCACGCGGGCTCTGGACGTTCGCACCGCAGCCGCCCGCACCCAGCCCGGCCCCGAGATGCTGGTCGAGCTGGCCAGCGCCTACTCCACCCGGGGCCTGACCTACCACAAGGACGGAAAGACAGCCTACGCCCTGGCCGACTACCGGGCCGCGGCCGAAATTCTGACCGATCTGGTTGAGAAGCATCGCCGTCTCGACCTGGGCAATGAGCTGGCCCGCTGCCTGTTGGCCCAGGGTGTCCTGGGACCCGACCCTGCTCAGGACCCCGAGGCCCGCAAAGCGCTCTCGAAAGCCATCCAGGTCGTGACCAGCACCCTGAAGGCGGGCTTCACGGTCACGACCAGTTTCCCGCTTCACTTCGTGAAGGTGGTCTCCAAGATCGCCGACACCGAGGCTTATCTGCTGGGGGGGCTGCCCGAAGGGGTGCTCAACCTGAGCGAGGCCTTGCTCCAGAGCAAGGTTCCCCCCGCCGATTCGCTGGCCTACGGCGAGCTGCTGCTGGGCCTATCCAGCCGACTGGCGACCGACAAGAGCTCCAAGAGCCGCGTTCCTCTGGCCATCCTGGCCGCCTGCTTTCTGCGGTTGGGAGTGGAGAGAGGCCAGCAGGGCTCACTCGGCCGTTTGATCCATGCGCTCCTGGAGCTGGGGCAGGGACTGGCCTCGGGGGCGGTGCCTCCGGAGCTTGGTCTGAGTCGAGTGGGGGCCTGCTTTGGCGCCGTGGGCGAGGCGCTCAAGACCACCCTGCTCTCGGTCGATGCTCGCCGCGAGCTCGAGCAGGTCTCGCGCGTCTGGCAAGAGCTCCCCCCTTCGCTGCTGGCTCGAACTGAGGTGTCGCGCACGAACCTTCAGGGGCTCAAGTGATGGATCTTCCGGGCTCGAAGGTCCGTCGCCCTGTTTACCGGGCTGAGAGCGTTACCGGGCTGGGAGCGTTACCGGGCTGAGCAGGCGGTATACCGCCCGGTGGGAACGGTAACGCCGGCAGCGCGGTAAGATCCGTCGAGCGTTACCGCGCTGAGAGCGTTACCGGACGGTAGGTCCCGAAAGTCCGGCGGCGCAGGCTCCAGCGAGCGTTACCCCGCGCCGCGCTTCCTGACCATCGCGCCGCCCACCAGCACGGCGGTGCGCGTCTCCTGCAGGCCAGGGGCGGCCGGGTCGAGTGGGGGGAGCTTGAGGGCCACGGGCAGATCCACCCGGGCCAGCCCGAAAGCGCCCGGAGCGAGCACCACCCGGTTGTCGCGGACCCCGGCCGAGTGGAAGTAGTCAGGCGGTCGGAACACTTCGGAGCACTTGTACTCGGCCCGCTTGACTCCATCCAGGGAGTAGACCTGAAAAACGCCCACGCTGGGCATCACGCACAGAAAATCGCCGGCGCGTTCGAACACCGGGACCGAGCTATTGATCTGGCCCCACTCGTGGCCGGTATCGATGGGCTCGAGCCGGGTGCCCTGCTTGTCGAAGCGGAGAATCTTACCCCCCTCGGTCAGGATCGAGCGCTGGCCGTCCTCAAGCTCCACCCAGTTGCTGCAGCTCCAGTAGCCTTCCGCCCTGTCGATGGGGTGGGTGAAATTGGGCTCACCGGTGGCAACATCGAGTCCTACGAGCTTCTTGTGCACGCCGTTGACGTAAAGCGTCCCGCCGTCGGCCGAGAGCTGCAGGCCGTTGTGGTAGCCGGGATTCTTGAAAGTCTGCTGCCAGCTCAGCTCGCCTTCGGGGGTAAAGGCTCGCACAGCCTGGTCGCTGGAGCGGGTGAAGAAGGCTCCATCGGCCCCGGGAAGGATCTCGAGCAGTTTCATGCCGTCGCCCAACTGGCAGTCCAGAGTTTGCAGAACCTCGCCGGCGGGCGAAAGACGCAGCACTTTTTGGTCGGCTCCCACCAGGTAGTTCCCGTTCGGCTCAGCGACGATGCATCCGTTCCTGGCGCCCGCCTCAACGGCAAACTTCGTCTGGCCATCCTTGCAGGCGACCGCAGCTCCGTCCTGACTCAGGTAGAAGAGGGTGCCGTCGGGGCGATACTTGACCCCCCACGCGCCCGGCTCAACCGGCAGAGCGATGGGTTCGAGGGGCTTTCCCTCCGGGCTCTGACGATGCACCTTGCTCCCCTCGCAAAGATAGGCCACACCCTGCTCATCGAGCCAGGGTCGCCCGCGAGGATTGGTGTGAGGGGACGGGAAGGCCCGCGGCTCTTGAGGAACCGGTGGCGGCGCAGTTAAGACCCGGGCCATGGCCCGCATGTCCGGCATGGGAGCTTCCTCGGACGCGGGCGTGAAACGGTCCCCCGAGGCGGCCAGCGAGGGACCTCGGAGAGCGAGCCCGGCAGAAATGATGCTGAACGAATCGATCCTCATTGCCTGAAGATAGTCGCCAGGCCTTACGAATCCATGAACGAAGCGTTACGCGCTTGGGGCGGCATCCGTGGTGCCCACGACCGCATGACCGCCTTGACAGTGCTACGAATTCACAACGGTTGCGCTTCGTCTCTCGCCCCACTTCACTATTGGAGCGCTTGGGCCTGGATGAAGCTCAGCCGCCGCGCTTCTTGCGCCGAACCTTGACGCCTCCGACAGTGAGCCACTCGCCCTTCTCTTCCACGGCGCCCCCCTCCGGCTTGAGACCCGAGCGCAGCCTGTCGACCTCCAGCGCTTCATCGAGGTGCTCCTTGAGCCACTGAGCCTTCTCGAGGCGAGGCCCGATGAACGGCATGGATATCGCCCCCACGCCGGCCGTGGCGGCGGCCACCAGGCCGATGCCGACAAGGGCGTTGGACATCGAGTTGCCCGCGTAGATAAAGGCTGCCTCCAGAGCCACCCCCCCGAGCAAGCCCAGTCCCTGTCCGATATCCGGGTGGCCACAGGTCTCTCCGAGGGCGCCCCCCAGTCCTGTCACAACCACGATGGGGCCAAACACTCCCATGGGAATGAGCTGCACGACCCCGGCCGCCGCGCCCGCAGCCAGCCCGACCAGCGAATATTGCCACCAGGGTCGAGGCGGGGGAGCGGTCCGCTCAAGCACCTCGAGCACGTCCTGCTCCTGGTCGGGTGGAGGCGGGGACGGCCCGGTGACGGCAGAAACGCACCGACCGGCGGGACATGCAATCGTGGCCCGGATGATCATGCCGGCAGTCTAGCTGCCTCTGCCGAGGGGAGAAAGACCGAAGATGTTTCCATCTGGACCCGAGTCTGGAAGAGGCGAGGCGGACCGACACGATTGATGCCGGCCAGAGATTTCCAGATTGCTTGACGGGCTGACTTCCTGGAAACAAGTCGTCCACAACTCGGAAGGGATCGGCTGGTATTGTGACACCAAGCTGAACAAGGAGATCCATCCAGATGGTCATCACTGCCTCCACCTCGCCCCCCACTCTCACCCGGAGCCTGACGACGCCTTCGACCTCCTCGGGCCCGACGTCGGTGGAGCCCCGAGAGACCTTCGTTGCCACCGGAACAACCGGGGATAAGGTCAAGGGCGCCCTGGTCGTGCTGGGCACGGCTGCCATCGGGTTGGGTCTGGGCGTTTACGCCGGCCTGAGCACCGGAATCCTGGCCGGACTCGCCGGAGCAGTCGCCGGTGCTTGCGGCGGGACCGCGATCGCAGCTCACTCGCCGGGCCAGAAGATGAAGCTCGGAGCTCTGGCCGGGGCCCTGACGGGAGCGATCCTGGGAGCTTCCTACAGCTCGCCCATCCTGGCCAGCGTCATGGGCATGAGTGGTGCCACGCTCCCTTACGCCGGGATCCTGGCCGTGTTCTCCGGGGCCAGCTGAGTCGCTCTTCGCGTTTGACTACCTTTCGAGCTGGTTGCGATTGGCCGCCCGGGCCGTTCAAAGGTTTTCCAAAGGCCTCCAGGCTAGCATTGCTTCATGAGCATCGACGGCCACCTGGTCTCTCAACTGCGTCGAGCCGGGCTGAGGAACGCACTGGTTTGTTTTGACTCGCCTCGTTTCAAGACACTGCTCAAACGCCCTGGCTCGCTCATGCGCGAGGGATGGCGCCTGGCTCCCGAGGGAGGCGCGAGCTACGTGATCGGGGACGGCCGCCTCTATGGTCAGCAACTGACCTTCGACTCGCGCCTGGGCACGCTCACGGTGCGTACCTTCTATCGGGAAACCTCACAGGAAGTGGTCTACGACCTTCACAAGCAGCGCGTGCTGGCGACCCGGTAACCTGGCGGCAACTCCATCCCCGGGAAAAGGCGTTAGGATAACGGCGGAGGTCTCCGACCATTCGACTCGACGCAACCGTCCAGAGGTTTTTCGACCCTAACCGCCCGGCCCAGCCCTACGAGGTGCGCTGGGAGGCGCCGCTCGCTCCGGTGACCGCTCCGGTGCCGCTGGGCGAGGCCGTGGTGCTGGGTACCTCCGACCACCTTCTGGTCTCGGTGCAGGAAGGCCGTCAACTCTGGGCCGTGGACCATCCCGATCGGGCGCAGGCCCCGCCCGAGATCGGACCCGACGGGCAGTTGCTGGTGACCGGCAAGAGCGGCACGGTCTACAGGCTCGACCAGCAAGGCCAGATCCTGTGGCAGGGGCTCAACGAGGTGGATGCTCCGGCCCGCTTTACCCCCGAGGGAGGCGTTTTGGCCCGCCAGGGAAACACTCTGACCCGCCTGCAACCGGATGGACAGGCGCAATTTCGCTTTACTCCTCCGCCCCACCCCCTCAAGGATCACGTGCTGGGGTCCTTCGCCGCAGGCACGGACGGCTCCACCTACGTGACCACCGGCTTGATGCTATCCGAGCCCCGCTGGACCCTGGTCAAGCTTGACCCTGACGGGCACCAGGTCTGGTCCAAACCCATCTCGGAGCCCAATGCCCTGCACGTGGACCAACAGGGCCTTGCGGTGGTGGGGGGGGCTCGGGGAGTGCAGGCCTTCCGCCCCGATGCCACGCTCTCCTGGAGCTCGACCACCCACTGCAGCCAGTTGCTGCCGGCCCCGGACGGGGGCTACTTCGTGGCCTCCATCAACGAAGTGGAGAGGCTCGATCCCTCCGGGCAGGCGCTGTGGAGCTTTCAGGCGGCCGGCGACCGGCGGCTGACCACCGGCATCAGCGGATTCGACATGGCCTCCGCTCCCGATGGGACGCTGGCCCTGACCGATCTGACCTGGAATTGGAAGGAATTTGGCGGCGCTGCGACTCTAAGCCCGGACGGGCAGTTGCTCGATCTCGGCCGGGAGGGAAACGTGCTGGGAGTCTCCTTTGATGCCAACGGAAACCTGGTGGTGGCGGATGAGAAGGGACTTCGAGCCGTCAATCCCGGCACTCAGGCCAGGCAAAGTCCCCTGGTGCGCGAAGAAGAGCAATGGATCGTGGTCGGCTCCTCGCGGGTGCGACGCCGCCAGGCCTCTCCAGGGGAAAATTAATCAAGGTCGAAGGATTGGGCAATGAGTGATCCGGCCCCGGGGGGCCAGACCATAATGGTGCAGACCGATGCTCCGCCCCGCAAAGTGCCGTGGCACCGGCGTGTGCCCAGCGCCCGCCGGCTGATCGTCTTCAGTCTCATTGTCTTTCCCCTGGCCGTGGCCACCCTGGTGGCCGGCTTTCTCTACATTCGCATGATTCCCGAGCTCGAGAAAACCGGGGGGGCCTGGAAGACCTTCCAGACCTGGGTCGAGGAGCCCGGCAAGCTTGCCTTCGAGGGCAAGGAGCGCATGAACATCCTGGTGGTGGGCGTGGACTACAACCACGACGAGAGGGGCATGCCCTACACCAAGGGCGCCCGCACCGACACCATTATGGTCCTCAGCCTCGATCCCAAGGCTCAGATGCTGAACGTGCTCTCGATCCCCCGCGACCTGCGGGTGCTGATCTCCGAAGAGCACGGTTACGAGAAGATCAATTCGGCCTACTCCTTCGGCGGCATCGACCAGACCCGCGAGACAGTCAGCCAGTTTCTGGGCGTTCCAATCCATCACTTCGTGATCGTCAAAGTGTATGGGGTGCCCAAGATGGTGGATGCGCTGGGCGGCGTGCCCATCGACGTCGAGAAGGATATGGACTACGACGACAACTGGGGCAAGCTGCACATCCACCTTAAGAAGGGCCACCAGGTGCTGGACGGTCCCGAGGTGATCGGCTACTCGCGCTTCCGCCACGACGAAGAGGGCGATCGGGGCCGCATCCGCCGCCAGCAACAGGTCATTCGGGCCCTGGTGGACCGGCTCAAGGACCCGGCCATCGTGCTCAAGCTCAACCAGATCGCCAAAGTGGTCAAGGAGAATATCGAAACCGACCTGGCCATCGCCCAGATGCTCGACCTGGCCATGCTCTACAAGGATTTCGACCGCTCCAAGATGCGCTCGGGCAAAGTGGACGGGGATGACTGCGTGGACGGCAACGGCATCAGCTACATCGAGCCCTACGGGCCCGAGAACGAGCGGATGATCATGAGCCTGCTGAAGATGCCTCCCAACCTGAACGTGTCCGACCTGCAGGTCGAGGTGCTCAACGGCAGCGGCACTCAGGGCGCCGGCCGTGACCTGGTCGAGTCGCTGCGAGCCCAGGGCTTCCAGATCGTGCGCGTGGCCCGGGCCGACCGCTCGGACGTCGAGATCACCCAGGTCATCCTCTACGGTCAGGGTCGTCTGCGCACCCACCTGGCCACGGTGATTCCGGGAGCTGACATCCTGATCGAGAACCCGCGCCCTAAGGAGATGGGCCCCCAGATCACCATCCTGCTGGGCAAGGACATGGCTCCCCCGCCGCCCGTGGCGCTGCCCCAGAACGATTACCCCACCTACGTGCCCGACCCGCAGCCTGACTTCGAGCCCGAGCCGGCCCCCGAGCCCGAGCCCGAGCCAGAGCCGGTCATGCCCGAGCCGGTAGACACCGGGGCCAGTGAGCCGGTGGAGGTGACCCCACCGCCCGAGCCGGTTCCCGAGGAAATTCCGCTCGAGCCTGCCCCCGAGCCCGCGCCCGTCGAGCCCGCCCCGCAGCCCGAGCCGGCCCCCGAGCCTGCTCCCGAGGGCCCTCCCGGCTGACCGGCCGGGGGTCAGTGCTGCATCTGGGCTCGCAGGGTCTGGATACTCTGCTCGAGCTGCAGATGCCCGAGGTGGGTGGTCAGATCGCCGCGAGTCTTCTCCAGGCATCCTCGGGCTACATCGGTGCTGCGTCGCAGCCCCCGGGTGATGGCATCGGGGAAGTCGATGCTGATCAGCACGTAGTAGATGTCGTCCATCCAGCCCAGCAACCGCTCGCAGGAGCTGACCTCGCCCCGGCGGATGAGGTCCAGGATGTGGCGGCGCAGCTCTCCCACCGACTCGGCCAGACCGTTGAGGTAGGGAGCATGCTCCACTTCCAGCTCGGCCGGCGTGGGAATGGGCAGGTCGCGCACCACGGCATAGGTGCAGCGGGCCTCGGCGTACTCCTTCTGAGCGTCTTGCAGAAAGCCGCCATGGTGCACGCAGGGGTGGCCGGCCAGCAAGCCCGTGGCCTTCCCCAGCGTGAGGCGGGCCTTCTCGAGGTGGCGCTCGGCCAGCTCGAAGTCGAGCCGATGAATGGCCCGGATGGCCAGACTGGATTCCCGGATGACCTCGCGATGCAGGGCCAGGCCCTGGTCGCGGGCCCGGTCGGCTTGCTCAAAGTTGCTGCTGATGGTCTGGGCAATTTCCGCCAGTCGGTCGCACATGCGGTCTGGCTTTCGGCAACCGGGGCGCGATGACCCTGCTGGAGGCGCTCGAGCTCACCCCTGTGGATCGGGTATCCTTGATTGGAGGCGGAGGCAAGACCACCCTGCTCTATCAGCTCGGGCGCGAGGCGAGAGAGCGGGGCTGGCCGGTGGTGCTCAGCACCACCACCCGCATGGCCGCGCCGACCCGGGATGAAGCCCTCTGGGCCGTGCCGGCCGAGCCCGGCAAGCTGCAGGGCCCCGGCATGGAGGCCCTGGAGGGCGTGCAAGACCGCCTGCTGGTGGTGGAGGCGGACGGCTCGCGCGGGCTACCCCTGAAAGGCCACGCCTCTCACGAGCCGGTGCTGCTGGCCAGCACGACCACTCTCGTGGTGGTGGCTGGCGTGAGTGCCCTGGGCCAGCCGCTGGAGCAGGTGGCCCACCGGAGCGAGCTGCTGGCCGCTCGCCTGGGCTGTGCCCTCAGCCAGGTAGTGGATGACGAGCTCTTCCTGCGGGCCCTGAGCCTGATGGGCCCTGGGGCCGCGCCGGTGTTGAACCAGGCCGACGACCCCCTGCTCGGACGCCGGCTGGCCTGGAAGCTGGGGCGTCCCTGTGTGATCCGCGGCCGCTGGGGACAGGAGCGCATTGCATGAACTCGGCCCTCTTGCTGGCGGCCGGCCGGGGCCGCCGGATGGGGGACATCCTCAAGCCTCTGCTCGAGGTCGAGGGCCAGACCATGCTCTCTCGTGCCCTCGACTTTCTCGGCCGGCTGGATCTGGGCGAGATCGTGGTGGTGCTGGGATATCGCGCCGAGGCCATCGAGCCCCACGTGACAGGCGCTCGAGTGGTCTTCAACCCGGCCTGGGAGGAAGGCATGGCCTCCTCCGTTCGTTCCGGCGTGCAGGCCCTGTCGCCCCATTCGCAGGCGGTGCTGATCATGCCGGTGGACCTGCCCGAGCTGACCGACCACGAGGTCGGCCGCCGGGTGCTGGAGGCTCCCGGACCCATCGCCGCCCCCGTCCACCATGGTCGACGCGGCCACCCGGTGCGCTTCGACCGCTGCCTTTACCCGGAGTTGCTACAGCTTCGAGGCGACCGGGGCGCGGCCGCGCTGCTCGAGCGCCATCCGGTCAGCCTGGTCGAGGTCGACACTCCGGCCATCTATCGCGACCGGGATTCGTGGCCTCAGGGGGAGAAGGGCGGGGCGTGAGTCTTCCACGAGTTGTGATTCGGGGCGGCGGAGATCTGGGCACCGGCGTGGCCCACAGGTTGTACGTGTGCGGCTTTCCGGTCACCATCCTGGAGCTGCCCCGTCCGCGTGTGATCCGACGCACGGTGAGCTTCGCCCAGGCCGTCTTCGCGGGTGAGCACGAGGTGGAGGGGGTGCTGGCGCGGCGCGACGCCGAGCCCTGGACTCCGGGTCTGATCGCCGTGCGCATCGATCCCGAAGGCCAGGAGCTGGCCTGGCTGGCTCCCGACGTCCTGGTGGACGCGCGCATGACCAAGCGCAACCAGGGAACGCACCCGGATCAGGCCCGGGTGGTGGTGGGCCTGGGCCCCGGCTTCGAGGCGGGACGTGACGTTCACTGGGTGGTGGAGACCCAGCGCGGACACGACCTGGGAAGAGTCGTGCAGAGGGCTCAGAGCGATACCGGCGTGCCCGGCGACATCGGCGGCCAGACCGCCAGGCGGGTGGTCAGATCCCCCGCCAGCGGGCGTTTCGAGGCCTGCGTCGAGCTGGGCAACCGGGTGGAGGAGGGCCAACTGCTCGGCCATGTGGGCCAAGCCGAGGTGCGCTCGCACCTGACGGGGCTCCTGCGGGGACTGATCACGTCGGGCCTGGAGGTCAGCCAGGGAGAGAAGCTGGCCGACGTGGATCCGCGCCTGGATACCGATCTTTGCACCATCTCCGACAAGGCTCGGGCCATCGCCGGAGGGGTGTTGGAGGCGATCTTGCGCTCTTCGGTCCGAGCTGGCGAGTCGGCCACTCCCCGCTGAGGTCTGCGAGCACTCGCTCCACGCTTGCGCCACGCCCGGAATGTCAACCCGCCAAAGGCTCGCCAGCTTGCCGAGGGCCTCAATCAACCCGGCCAGGTCGGCCAGCGCCGGGGGGCACTGGTGTTCGCGGGCACGGTGGTGCGCCCGAAACCAGGATCAGAAGACTTCCACGTCTCCTAGCCCGGGCCCGTTGTAGATGCTGGTCGTGACCTGCTTGGGATCGACCGGCACATAGGAGAAGGTCGGCTCGCTGTACTTTCCGTCCCCGTAGTCGGTGATTTTGCGGAAGGGGCCGTGGAACAGCGTCTCGCCCGGAATCGGCTCATCCGTCTTGACGTAGCGCATGGTGGCCTGGCCACCATTGTAGCCGTCGTCGGGGGCTTCGTGGCGGCGCTGGACCAGGTACTTGCCCTCGGCCGGCCCGCCTGCGGCGGACTGCACCCGGGTCGAAGCTGCTGCTTGATATCCATAATAGCTCGTAATCACGGTTTTCCTCCCTCAGGTTCGTCCTCTCGACGAGGATACTCCGCAGGTCTGATCAAATACTGAAAAGAACCTGGCTCAGGCACAGCGATGGCCGCGCCGGGCTTCCCCAGAGCCGCGCTCCAACGGTCTCGGGCAGGCTGGTCGAGCAGACGTTCGCCGGCGCTGCTGACTCGGGCCCGGACAAGTGCAGGTAAACCGAACCGAGCCCCTCGAAACCGTTCCCATGCCCAAGAAGCCGCGTTGGAGCCAGCATTTCTTGCGCGACTCCACAGTGGTGGAGCGCATTCTGGAGGCCGCCCGGTTGACGTGCGAGGATCGGGTGCTGGAGATCGGGCCGGGGGCAGGGGCTCTGACGCTGCCGATGATCTTGCGGGCGGGCCGGGTGCTGGCTTGCGAGATCGACCCGCACTGGGCCTCGCGGTTGGGGGCGGCTCCCAACCTGACTGTGGTGCGGCAGGACTTCCTGGATGTGGACCTGGCGAAGCTCCTGCCCGAGCCGGGTTGGAAGGTGGTGGCCAACCTGCCCTACGCGGTCACCACGCCCATCCTGGAGAAGCTTTTGTGCGCGCCGTTCGGTCTGTTCAGCGCCATGTGGCTGATGGTGCAAAAGGAGGTGGCCGAGCGCGTGGTCGCCCGGGGCACCCGCTCGTCGGGCTCGCTCTCTCACTTCGTGCAGCTGCGTGCCCGGGCCGAGCTCCTCTTCACGGTGCCGGCGCGCTGCTTTGCGCCTCCGCCCGAGGTGGAGTCGGCGGTGCTCCACCTGGTGCCCCGACCGCTGCCCGAGGGGCTTGAGGTGGCCCGGCTGGAGAGGCTGGTGCGCACCGCCTTCGCTCAGCGGCGCAAGATGCTCAAGAGCTCGCTGGCGGGACTGGTGGACGCCGAGACCTGGCAGCGCTCGGGCATCGATCCCACCCGAAGGCCCGAGACCCTGACCTTGGACGAGTTCCTGACGCTGGAGCGGAGCTGGCGGCAGTGAGCACCGAGCTCGACGAGCTGCTTGGCGAGCTGCGCCAGGCCGGGCGGCGCGACTCGGGCGGGGGATTCACGCTGGACTGGCGCAAGGCGCGCGAGAAGCTGCGTCGCTTTCAGTTGCTCGACCCGCACCGCTGGGTGGCCCACGCGGTGGCCGCGGGGGTGGCCAACGGGGCCACCCGCATCGAGGTGACCACCGACTCGGACGACTGCATTCTGCGCTTTGACGGCCCGTTTTTCGGGACGGTGGAGTTGGAGAATCTGTTCGCCTATCTGCTCAGCGAGCAGCCCGAGCAAGACCCCACCGGTCGGCTGCGCGAGCTGGCCATCGCTCTGAACGCAGCTGCGGCCCTGAATCCGGCCCGGGTCGTGCTGCGCTCGGGCAGTACTCTGCTCGAGCTCAAGGGTCTGGAGCTGAGCGTCTCCAGCCAGCCCCGGCCCTGCGAGCGAAACGAGCTCCACCTGCGCGAGCGGGTGAGCTGGAAGGTGCTGCGCCGATTCGTGACCGGTCAAGCCCCTGAGGCTCAGGTTCTCAAAGAGCGCTGTTGTCTGGCTCCGGTGGTGCTCAACGGCAAGGAGCTGTTCGAGCCGGTTCGCATGCAGGCTGTGGCCACGGTGCAGGCCGGGGAGGCGGTGCCGATCGAGCCGGCCCGTGTGCACCTGAGCCTGCCACCGGAAGGTTGTCGTGGAGCCGTTCTGGGTCTGTTGCCCCACCCGCCTGAGGGCGCCAGGCTGAGCGGTCGGGTGCGCTTTTTGCGTCACGGGGTGCTGGTTTGCGAAGAGGACGTCGAGCTGGGGCCTACCTGGGTCCAGGCTGTGCTGGACGCTCCCGCGCTGAGCGTTAACGTCTCCCACAGCGGGGTGGTGGAGGACGAGAAATACCGCCACCTGATGATCTGGCTGCGCTCGCTGGTGCGGCTGGCCCTGACGAAGCTGGCCGGCGCCCTCCTGGATGAGGATATGGCCGGGGTTCTGCGCCACGCCATCGGCAACGAGATCAAGGCCGCCGACTACTCCGATGCCTGGCGCGCCTACCGCCAGAGCCTGGCGGCCGCGCCCCTTTGGGAGGACCACGCCGGCCAGCCGGTGGACCTGCGCGCGGCCCTGCAGGCCTTCGAGAAGGAGCAGTGCCTCTGGGTCACCACCGGCACCTGGAAGGAGGCGCCCCTTGATGGTCAGCCCGTGCTGCGCCTGACCGAGCGCTCCAGCCCCCACCTGGCCCGCATCTTCAAAGTGCTCAAGGATGCCGGCGAGCTGCTCCAGGAGGCCCACCAGGCGGCCCTGAGCCGGTGTTGCTGGGAGGAGGGTCGCCCGGTGCCGGTGAGGCTGGGCAACGGGCTTTACCTGGCCCGCATCCCCCTCCAGCGAGGCGAGCTGGTCTTCCACAGCGATCCCGCCGTGCCGCCCGGGCTGCTCTTCTTCAAGTCCGCCCGTCCGCTGGGTCTGGACACCGAGGTGCAGTTGCCGCGCGGTCTCTCGATCGCCTGGGACGACGACCGGCTGACTCCCAATCGGCGCTGGACCGGGGTCGATCACGACGAGGCCTGGAGCGCGGCGTGCCAGGAAATCGCGCGCGAGATCGAGCCGGCCCTGCTGGTGCTGAGCCATATCGACCAGGGCCTGGCCCGGCCGCACCTGCAGAATCTGTTGCGCTGGCGGCTCGAGCGCCAGGACGCCTCACCTCTGGTCGAGGAGCTGGAGCGCTTCCCGCTCTTCACGGCCCTGGATGGCTCCCACCCGAGCCTGGCCGAGCTGCGCGAGCGAGAGAAGGTGCGTTACCTCGAGCAGGCCCCGCCCCCCGATCTGAGCCAACCGGTGCGCGATGCGCTGCTGGTCAGCGCCGACGAGTGGTCCTGGCTGGTCCACTTCCTGGGCGAGGAGCATCTGGTGGATGCCAGCCCGGACCTGGAGCCGCTCTTGCGCGAGAAGATCTACCTGGAACGAGAGGTGGTCACGGAGCCCCTGCCTGAGGGCCTGGTTCGCCACGAGCTCGCCCACGGAGCCCTGGTGCTGGAGCGAGCCCGCGGCGTGAACCCGCGTTTCGAGGTGGAGGCTCTCTACAAAGATCGGCTGCTGGAGCGGGTCCTGCTGGAGCCTCCCCCTTTCGGGAGCGTGCGTGGTCGGGTGGACATCGCCGAGGTGGGCGCGCCTAACGCTTCCTACGACAAGGTCGGCCGAGGACGAGCCAGGTTGTGTCATGACCTGCAGCTCGAGCTGCGTGAGCTGGCTCTCAAGTGGGCCCGTATCGAGCCCGAATGCCCCGGACTGCTGGACTTCTTCTGCTCGCTCCTGCCCGGTTACCTGGAGCTTGGCCATGCCCGCACTCCCTGGGTGCGGTCCGTCTGTCAGCTTCCGCTTCTCTCAGGGGGGCTCTCGCTCGACCGGCTGCTGATTCTCATCGCCCAGGATGCCACCCCCGACCTGCCGCAGCGAGAGAAGATCCCCCTGCGCAAACTGTTTCCGCGCCACAAGCTGGAGCCCGGGCAGAGATCATCGCGCTCGGTCACTTTGCCCGGGCTTTCTGAGGGCGTGTGCGAGGCCGTCTACGAGCTTGCTGCTCCCTTTGAGGGAAAGCTGGGCCTGACGCGTGAGAAAAAGAGCTGGATCATCCTGCCCGGGGCCGAGCCTCTCTTGAAGCGCAGTGCGGTTCCTTTCCAGGTCGTGCTGAGCGAGCCGGGCGAGGGCAAGGAGTGGCAGCGCGAGCTGGTGGAGCTGGCCACCGGGCTGGGCCTGGCCCGGGCCGCCGAGAGCCCGGAGTACCTGTTCTTTCTGGCCCACCGCTGCAGCCAGGCCCACCGCGAGCTCGAGAGCGAGCTCCACCAGGTGGAGGTGCGGGGCGACGTGCTGGGGCGGGCCTACAAGCTGAGGGATCTACTGGCCGGACCGGTGGAATACCTCACCCCGGGGATGCGCGCGCCGGCGGCCCACCCGGCCGGTCCGCTTTATCGCCTCCGGCCCGAGCAGGTGCAGTCGTGGGGGAGCTTGCTGGTGCTGGTGCCCTACCGACCTCCCGCCACCCGGCTGGACGTCCTCTGGCCGGAACGGGCCTGGCTGGTGCGTTTGCCGCTGGAGGCGCCCCTGGACGGCGAGCTGGGCGTCCCCCTGGAGGGGGAGGCGGGGGAAGTGCGCGTGCAGGCCAGCGACGGAAACTGGCTGACTCATCCCCTGGGCCACCATCGGGGCGTGCTGGGGGTGGTTCTGGGCCAGGTTCCCGATCTGGAGGCCATGCTGCCGCTGGATCAGCTCGAGCGCGAGCTGGCCCTGCTTTATCCGCGACTGACCCCCGATCAGCAGCGGCTGGCTGGCGAGCGCATCCTCAACTGGCGCGACTGGGATGGGTCGGGCCTGGGTCTCCTGGGCTCGCCCCTGCGTGAGCTCTCCCTGTTTGCCAGGCCCGAGGAAGGGACGCCGCCCCTCTCTGAGGTAGAAGAGTCTCCCATGGCTGAGCCCGTCGCCCAGAATGCAACCAACGCCCGCGAGCGCCTGGCAGGCACTCTGCGCTCGCAGATGCGCGCCATCCTGGGCGATGACCCGGAGCTGGTCAAGGCCGTGCCGCAGATCATCTCTTTCGGTCCCACCCCCAAGGGCACGTTCTGCGCCTGCACCCCCGACGGGCGAGTGATGCTCAACCCGGCTCATTCCCTGGTGGAGCACCTGCTGAGCAACTCCACTCCCCGGCCGGAATACCTGTTCTTCCTGGTATCGGCCGTGTTCTCGGTGATCAATCGAGCCCGGGCAGACATCCAGGACCACCATGAGCGCGAGTTCCACGCGCGGTTGTTGGCCTACTTGCTGGAGGAGTAGCTCGGCGCCCGCCCGAAGGGCCGGAGCACGAGACTTTCCGGGAGGCCCTGCCCCTTGAGTGAACCGCTTGACGACCTGATCGAACGGGTCGAGTACCTGGAAGCCCAGAATCACGCCCTAAAACGCGTCGGGGCCATCGGCCTGGTGCTTTTGTTCGTGGTGGGCGCCTGTCTGGTCTACCAGACCTGGGCCGAGCTGGGCGCGGTGGTGACCCAGGGCCTGGTGCTGAACGACTCCTCCGGTCCCCGCTACGGAATGACCGTGACCCCGCAGGGCGGCCTGGGGTTGGTCACTTACCGGGGAGGCCAGCTGGCCGTCCTGGGCCGTACGGCCGAGGACCTGAACGGCCTGGTGCTCTATGACTCGCAGGGACGCTCGCGCATCGTGATCGGCCTCTCGCCCGACGATCAGGCGCGCCTGGCCATCTACGACGAGAACGGACGCGTGGTCTGGCAGGCGCTGGACCTGCGGACAGCTGCGCCGCCGCCGGCGGCCTCTCCGAGCCCGGCTGCCCCCTCTCCCTCGCCGGCCACAGGAGTCGCTTCCCCTGCCCCGAAGCCGTCCGCCAAACCCACGAACTGAAGTTCGGCGCCGAGGAAGAACCTTCAAGGAGGAACGTCATGACCCAGCAGCAACCCCCCGCCGCTCCCCAGCCCACTGTCGAGCAGGTGCCCCCGGTGAATCCCGCCCTGGCCGGCGTGCTCAGCCAGCCGGCCGATCCCGATACCTTCACGTGGTTCAAGGGGTAGGCCGCCGGCTCGTCGCGGTCATCAAGCTGATCGAGGCCTGCAACCTGGCCTGCGCCTACTGCTATCAGAGCGGTAGGCTGCGGCCGGGTCAAGTCATGGCCGACGAGACGCTCGAGCGCGCCCTCTCCGAGACGGCCCGCTTGACCCGAGGCACGGCCAGCCTGCTCTGGTTCGGTGGTGAGCCCACCCTGGCCGGCCTGGCGCGCTTTCGCGAGGTCGTCGAGCGGGCCGACCTTCATTTCGAGGGCCGCCCGCTGCGTCATTCGCTGCAGACCAACGCCGTTTTGGTCGATGAGGAGTGGGCCGCTTTCCTGGCCCGGCGAGGCTTTGGCGTGACCCTCAGCCTGGACGGTCCACAAGAGCTGCACGATCAGCGCCGCCTCAACCAGGGCGGCCGGGGCAGCCACGCTGCCGTGGTGCGCGCCCTGGCCTGCCTGCAGGCGGCCGGTCTGAAGCCGCGCTCGTCCTGTGTGGTCGACACCCACACCCTCGCCCACCCCGAGGAGCTGGTAGACTACTTCGCCTCGCTCGGCTTGCCCGAGGTCGACTTCGCCCCCGCTCTTCGCTTCACCGAGGGAAGGCTGGAGGTACGGGTGGGAGCAGTGGCCTACGGCAGGTTCATGACCCGGGTGCTGGACCGCTGGCTGGCCCTGGGCCGGGCCGACTTCAAGATTCGCGGGCTGGCCGGGCTGGTGCGCAAGCTGTCGGGCCTGGAGAGCGGTTACTGCAAGCTCGAGGGTGACTGCTCGGCCTACATCACTTTTGCCCACAACGGCGATGTCTATCCTTGCGACGAGTTCTCGGCCTTCCCCGAGACCCGGCTGGGTAACCTGCACGCGACCGATCTCGATGCTCTGCTCGACGCTCCCGAGACAAAGGCCATGTTCTCCGGCTGGCGGGCCATCCCCGAGGCCTGCTCTGAGTGCCGATGGCGCGAGCTGTGCCGGGGGGGGTGCCCTTTCGAGCGCCAGATGGGCGGCGGGGTCGATCGGCCCTCGGTGCTGTGCGAGGGGCTCAAGCTGATCTACCAGCGGGCCGAGGCTGCCCTGGTCTCGTGACGAGCGGCCAGGGGATCCACTCCGTCACCAGCTTGATGGGCGCCCTGCATCAGGCGCTCGAGGCCCAGCCCGCCCTGCAGACCCTGGTGGTGCGAGGCGAGATCTCAGACTTTCGGCGCTCCTCGGCCGGCCATCTCTACTTTGCTCTCAAGGATGATCGCTCCGAGATCCGCTGCGTGATGTTCGCCATGGCCGCCACCCAGGTGCGCTTTCCTCCCTCCAACGGACTGCAGGTGTTGCTGCACGGGGGCATCGAGCTCTACGGCCAGCGGGGTCAGCTGCAACTCCAGGTGCGGCGGATGCGGCCCGACGGCGAAGGCGCCCTGCGCCTGCGGCTCGAGGAGCTGCGCGCCCGGTTGACCGCCGAGGGGCTTTTCGACCCCGCCCGCAAGCGCCGCCTCCCGCTGCTGCCGGTCCGGGTGGGCGTGGTGACCTCGCGCGACGGGGCGGTGTTGCGCGACATCGCGACCACGCTCAAGCGTCGCAATCCCGGGGTGCAGCTGATCGTCTCCCCGGCGCCGGTGCAGGGGGCCGACGCCCCGGGGCGACTGGTGCGCGCCCTGGAGCGGGTGGTGGCCTTCGGGGTCGACTGCGTGATCGTGGCCCGCGGAGGCGGCTCGCTGGAAGACCTGATGGCTTTCAACGACGAGGGCCTGGTGCGGGCGGTGGCGGCCTGCCCGGTGCCGGTGGTATCGGCCATCGGGCACGAGACCGATGTCACCCTGTGCGACATGGCCGCCGATCGGCGCGCTCCCACCCCCACGGCCGCAGCCGAGCTGGTGGCCGCCGACCGGGGCGAGCTGCTGGGCACGCTCGAGCAGGTCCGCACGCGGCTCGAGCGGGCGCTGTTTCGCCGCCTCGAGGGCCATCGCGAGAGGCTCGAGCGCCTGCGGCGCAGCCCGGTGCTGCGCTTCCCCGAGCGACTGGTGCAGCCCGAGCGGGCCGAGTTGTCCGGTCTTCGCGCCGCCCTGTCTCGGGTGCAGAGCGCGCGCATCCAGCTCGAGCGAGTGCAACTGGAGGGGCTGGCCCAGGCGGTGCGCTCTCGCCACCCCAGCCTGGTGCTGGGCCGCGAGCGAGCCCGCCTCGGAGAGTTGCAGCCCCGGCTTGGCTCAGCCCTCGAGCGCGGCCTGGCCCTGCAGCGCGAGCGGCTGGCCCTCTTGCAGCACAGCCTGCGCCCTCCCGCGGTGGAGCTGGCGCGTCAGGGCCTGGGCACGCTTGAGGGCCGCCTGCTGCGCGGGGCGATCTCTTGGGTGCGCTCGCGCCGGGCCGAGCTGAGCCTGCTGGTGGTGCCGCAATTGAGCCTGACCCCGCTGAGGAGCCTGCAGGAGTCTCTTGAGGCCCGGCTGGGACAGGCTGCCGTCCACGATTTGGAGCGGCGCCGCCAGCAGTTGGGAGCCCTGGCCGGCCAGCTCGACGCCCTCAGCCCCCTGAGCGTGCTGCAGCGCGGTTACGCGCTCACCCGCGACGAAGAGGGGCGGCTGGTGCGCAGCGTGGCCGGGCGGGTGCCGGGCGAGGCCCTGCGGGTGCACCTTTGCGACGGGCAGCTGGGGGTTCGGGTGGAAGAGGTTGCGCCTGAGTGATTGAGAGGACGCATTCCAGACCGGAGCGAAGTTTGCCGATGATGCTCGAGCTCAAGCCCCGCCGCTTCACGGTGGAAGAATACAACAAGATGGCCGAGGCCGGAATCTTCGCCGGCGAGCGGGTCGAGCTGATCGACGGGGAGATCCTGCCATTGAGCGCTCACGACAAGATGCACAGCGACTCGGTGGCCCTGGCCACGAACCTCCTGGTTCGAAGCTACGGCGCCACTCATCTCGTCCGCGTGGGCCTGCCGGTGCAGTCCGGGGAGTATTCCGAGCCCGAGCCCGACTTTGCCCTGGTGCGACCGGAAGAGCAGCGTCAGGCCCGCCGTCACCCCACCCGGGCCGACCTGGTCATCGAGGTCTCCTACACCTCGCTGGCCTATGACCGGCTCAAGAAGACCGCTCTTTACGCCAGCACCGGCATTCCCGAGTACTGGATCGTCAACCTGGTCGACCGTTGCCTCGAGCAACACCTCGAGCCCCAGCCCGACCAGACCGCTCCCTTCGGTTTCTCCTACCGGGTGCGGCGGGTCTATGGTCCTTCCGACACGATCCAGCCAACCGCTGTGCCCGGACCGGCTCTCACGGTGGGCGACCTGATGGCCCCTGAGTAGAGCTTGATGCGCTGGCTCCTCGTCCTTGTGCTGGCCCTGACCCCCCCGGCCTGGGCCACCCCCGGCCGCGAGACCCTGGAGAAGACCCCTGGCTGGGCCCTGCTCACTCCCATCCGGATCGTCTGGGAGTCGGCCGTGCTCCTGCGCCAGGCCCGCCACCTGCAGAGCACCGCCCCCCTGGCCTCCCTCTCGCGCCGGCTGGAGGAGCTGCGCGGGCTCAAATTTCGCTATCCGGTGCGCTACACGGTCATGACCCCCGAGGGCGTACGGCGCTTTCTCGACGAGCAGATCGAGCTGCATTACCCGAGCGAGCGCCAGCACCGCGACGAGCGCCTGCTGATCCTGCTGGGCATGGTGGCGCCCGACTTCAAGCTGCGCCCCTTCCTGCTCGACCTGATGCAAGAGCAGATCGCGGGGGCCTACGACCCCATCCACGATTACTTTTTCGTGGTGGTGCGCGAGCAGAGCTGGCTCAACAAAGCCCTCAAGAGCGCCGATGAAGACGCCATGATCACCCTCCACGAGCTCGACCACGCCCTGCAGAACCAGCGCTTCGACCTCAAAGCCCGCCAGATGGACCTGGCGAAGCTGGGCAACAGCGACCGCGAGCTGGGCTTCTCGGGACTGATCGAGGGCGAGGCTACCTCGGTCATGTACGACCTCATGCTGGCCCGCCAGGGGACCAACTCGGCCGAGTCCGGGATGAGCATGGAGGCCATGGGGGCCATGCTGAGCATCGTGCCGCTGCCGGGCATGGGCAAGTTCCGCGAGGCGCCGCTCTACTTCCAGCGCCAGCTGATGTTCCCCTATATGGTGGGCTGTGACTTCATCAATGCGCTGCGCCGTTACGGCGGTTGGGAGCTGGTGAACGAGTGCTATGCCCGCCAGCCGATCTCGTCGGAGCAGATCTACCATCCCGAGCGTTACCTGGCCGATGAGCAGCCCCTTCCCCTGGCCCTCAAGCTCAGCTTGGCGGGCTGGAAGGAGCTGGGCCAGGACTCCGGGGGCGAGTTCACCCTGCGCGTCTTTCTCGAGCAGCATGGCGTGCGCGGGTTTCGGCAGGCGGCTGAAGGATGGGGCAATGATCGGATGGCGATCTATGAAAAGGATGGCCAGCATTGCCTGGTCTGGCTGACGCGCTGGGACTCGGCCGCGGAGGCCGAGGAGTTCGAGCGGGCCGCCCGCGCCGCGCTCGGGAAGGCGCCTGGCCAGTGGCGCCTGAAGGGCGCGGGTGACCGGGTGCTGCTGGCCCGCGACCTGTCCGCCGAGCTGTGGAGCCGGGCGGTATCTCTGCTGCTTCGGGATGGATGACCTGGGTCATTTCTGGCTCCGGCCGGGGATTTTATGCTTCGAGTATGCCTTCACCGGTCATGCTCGCTCTGGGAGCAGGTCTTTTCACCTGGGCTCTCACCGCTCTGGGGGCCACGGTGGTCTTCGGGCGCAAGCAGCCGGGCTCGGTCTGGTTGGATGGCTCGTTGGGGTTCGCCGGCGGGGTCATGATCGCGGCCAGTTTCTGGTCCTTGCTCGAGCCGGCCGTCGAGCTGTCCACCCAGCTCGGGATGCCTCGCTGGCTGCCCGCAACGGTGGGCTGCGTGCTGGGAGCGGCCAGCATCCGCCTGGTCGACCTGCTCTTGCCCCATCTCCACCCGGGTCTGCAAACCCCCGAAGGGATCAAGACGGACTGGCACCGTGCGTTGTTGCTGGTGCTGGCGATCACGCTGCACAACATCCCCGAGGGGTTAGCCATCGGGGTGGCCTTCGGCGCCGTGGGCTCGGGCCTGCCAGGCGCAACACTGGGAGCGGCTCTGGCCCTCACCCTGGGAATCGCGCTCCAGAACGTGCCCGAAGGGATGGCCGTGGCCATGCCGATCCGCCAGGAGGGCAAATCCGCCAGAGAAAGCTTTTTGTGGGGTCAGGCCTCGGCGCTGGTGGAGCCGCTGGCGGCCGTGGTTGGGGCCGGGCTGGTGCTCTGGGTCCGTCCCCTGCTGCCTTTTGCGCTGGCCTTCGCGGCCGGGGCAATGATCTTCGTGGTCATCGAGGAGGTCCTGCCGGCGGCCCATCGCCGCGGGCGGAGCGACCTGGCGAGCTTGTCGTTCCTGGTCGGGTTCGTGGTGATGATGGCGCTCGACCTGGCGCTCGGCTGAGCGGGGGGAGATGCCGGGGAGAGCGAACATTCTACTCTGGCCATGAGTTTTTGGAATGAAACCCGAGAAGCAAAGCTGCGAGCCCAGTTGGAGAGCTTGCCCTGGGTATCGTTCGGATACCTCTTTGGCTCTACGGCGAGGGGTGAAGCTCGTGCTGACAGCGACGTCGACCTGGCTGTCGCGCTGGCGTCGGGTGCACCCGAAGATGCTTTCTGGCAGTTGCTGCAACGACTGGATGCCGCCGATGACAGGCTGCATCTATTGATCCTGGATGACGCACCGCCGCTCCTCAGGCAGCGCGTCTTTCGTGACGGCCGGCTGCTGTTCGAGCGCAATCATAACGAGAGGCTCGCGTTTCAGGTCAGGAGCATCCGCGAGTACTGCGACCTGGTCCCGTGGTATGAGTTGCACTACCAGGCGACCCGGCAACGCCTGCTGAAGGGACAAGCGATTCATGGTGGACCGAGCGACCTTATCGCGGCGGCTCGACGCGCTGGCCGGCTATTTGGAGAGGCTGCGAGCCTTTCAGGCGGTTCCTGAGGCCGAGTTCGTGGCTCGGCCCGAATTGCACGACCTGGCAGAGCGCTATCTGCACCTCGCTGTTGAAGCCGTCCTGGACATCGCTCACCATCTGATCGCCGACCGGGGCCTGGAGACTCCTGAGACGAATGCGGCCGCCTTTGAGAAGTTGACCCGAGCAGGGCACATGGAAGCAGGTCTGGCGGCTCGGCTCCAGGGCTGGGCACGCTTTCGGAACGTGCTGGTTCACCTTTACCTGGACATCGACCACAAGCGCACCTACGCCGTGATCCAAAGTGAGCTGAACGATCTGAACGACTTCCTGGCCTGGGGCACCGCCCGGCTGCCCTGACTACACTCCCGCGTGTTGATTTGTTCAGAGTGCAGACAATCTGGTGAACGGCGCCAGTTCCTGAAGTTGTTCAACGCGCGGCGCCTTAACGCCCGCCCTTCAGTCGGTTCAAAGCGCCCTGGTAGACTGCCTGGGATTGGCTGGAGAACTCGGGCGGGGTCTTGCCTTCGTTGTTCTTGATGGTCGCGTCGGCCTTGCTCTTGAGCAGGAACTTGACGATGTCGTCGCGGTCGTTCTCCTGGGCGAAGGTCACGCCGGCCTGCACGTTGTTGCGGGCCACCTTCTGCTCGGCCGTCAGAGGCGTACCGGGCAGACCCTTGCTGGCCCCCTGATTCTGGGCCTCGATGGCGCCCAGGGCATAATGCATAGGCGTGTTGCCCAGCTTGTCCCTGGCGTTCACATCGGCCCCGGCCCCCACCAGGCGGCCGACGGCCACGTAGTTCCAGACCTTGCAGGCCGCGTGCAGCGCCGTGGTTCCATCCGAGTTGGCGTACTTTACGGCCTCGGGGCTCTGGTCCACGATCCGGCCCATGGCCAGAATGTCCACCTGCATCTTACTGCTCGAGACCCGGATCAGCTCGTCTCCCGGGTTCGACCCGCAGCCGGCCACGATCAGGGCCAGCACCAGACATCCCAACCACTTGCGCATGCTCATTCCACCTCCGTCAAAGAATCGGAGACTTCGACGCCGGCCAGGGAAACCACTGCCAGACCGCAAAAGCGCCAGGGTGCACCACCAACACCGCTGGACGGCCGAGAAGATCGACCGCCGCCTCAAGCTCGTCGAGGGCCTGGTCTACCGCCGCACCACCCCCCTGAAGCCCTTCCGGCTCAAGACGCTGGAGTCGCCCCTGGAGGCTCCCCCGCTGGGCGACGAGGCGCGGGGCTGGCCCGAGGTCACCCCGCTGAGCTACTGGGGGCGCTGGCGGCTCGACTTCCTGCTGCGCACCCAGCTCAAGGTTCCCGCCGATTGGACCGGTCCGCTGGCTCTCTTTCTACCCCTGGGCGAGGCGGGCGACTTCAGCCATCCCGAGGCGGCCGTGTATCTCGACGGCCTGCTCTACGCCGCCTGCGACCGGCATCACCAGGAGATCCGCCTGCCCGGCACCCTGCAAGACGGTCGCTCTCACCGCCTGGAGCTGCACGGCTGGACTGGCATGGGGGGAAACCACCTGGGCGATCCTGGCCGCAAGCTGCTGATGAAGCCCTGCCTTCTGGTCGAGCCTGACCTGCCCACTCGCGAGCTCCTGGCTCTGGCCCGGGTGGCTCACGGCATCGCCATCCATCTGAGTGAGCACGACCCGGTGCGCGGCAAGCTCCTTGACGCCCTGGACCGAGCCTTCCTGATGCTGGATACCCGCGAGCCCCACGGTGAGCGTTTCTACGCCAGCGTTCCCGAGGCGCTGAAGCTGTTGCGCCAGGCGGTGGAGCAGAGCGGCCCTCCGCTGCCGGTGCAGCTCTTTGCCTCTGGCCACGCCCACATCGACCTGGCCTGGCTCTGGCCCCTGAGCCAGACCCGCCGCAAGGCCGAGCGCAGCTTCTCCACCGTGCTGCGGCTGATGGACGAGTTCCCCGAATACCACTATACCCAGAGCCAGCCCCAGCTCTACGACTTCGTGCGCCAGGACCATCCCGAGCTCTTCGCCGCCATCGCGCAGCGCATCGCCGAAGGGCGCTGGGAGTGCACCGGGGGCATGTGGGTCGAGGCCGACGCCAACCTCAGCGGAGCCGAGTCGCTGGCCCGCCAGCTCCTGCTGGGACGGCGCTACTTTCGCAAGCACTTCGGCCCCCGGGCCGAGACCCCCGTGCTGTTCTTGCCGGACGTGTTCGGCTACTCGGCCGCCCTGCCCCAGCTCATCCGCGAGGCCGGGCTGAAGTACTTCTTCACCATCAAGATCGGTTGGAACCAGTACAACCGCCTCCCCTACGACAGCTTCTGGTGGCAGGGGCTGGACGGCACGCGCGTGCTGACGCACTTCTCGACCTCGCCCGAGCTGGGCGGCCGCTATGCCTCCACCTACAACTCCCAGGCCGTGCCCGAGCAGGTGCTGGGTTGTTGGCGCACCCTCAAGCAGAAAGAGCTGCATGACAACGTGCTCATGCTGTTTGGCCACGGGGACGGGGGGGGTGGCCCCACCCGGCAGATGCTCGAGAATCTGCGCGAGATGCGCTCGTTTCCGGCCACCCCACAGGTGCGCCAGGCCAGCGTGGGAGCCTTCTTCGAGCGTTTGGAGGAGCAGTCTGAGCGCCTCCCGGTGTGGGACGGCGAGCTCTACCTCGAGCTGCACCGCGGCACCTACACCAGCCAGGCCCGCAACAAGCGGGCCAACCGTAAGAGCGAGATGCTGCTGCACGACGCCGAGTTTCTGGCCAGCTGGGCCTGGCTGGTGGATCCGGGCGGGGGCTATCCCACTGGCGGCCTGTCCCGGGCCTGGGAGCTGGTCTGCCTCAACCAGTTCCACGACATTTTGCCCGGCTCGAGCATCGCCGAGGTCTACCAGGACTCGGAGGCCCACTACCGCGAGGTGGAGCAACTGGCCCAGCACGCCTGGAAGAGCGCCTTCGAGCGCCTGACGGGCGAGCTGGGAGGGGCGGTGGTGGTGGTCAACCCCACCGCATTCGAGCGCAACGATCCTGTCTTCCTGGAGAGCCCGGTGATCAAGCTGGACGGCGTCCCCATGCAGCTGGCCGAGGGCGGGGCCTGGCTCTCCGTCAAGCAGGAGCCCTACAGCCTCAAGCCGCTGGCTTCGGGCACCCCGGCCCCTCTGGCCGAGGAGCCGGTCCGGGCCGGGGAAGGATGGCTCGAGAACGCCTTCCTGCGCGTCGAGCTCGATGAAGCGGGGGATGTGGCGCGGGTCTACCACAAGCCGGCCCGCCGCGAGGTGCTGAGCGGCAAGGCCGAGCTCTTGCTTTTTGAAGATCGCCCCCTGAGCTGGAACGCCTGGGACGTCGACATCTACTATGACGAGCGCAGCTGGACGGCCGAGCCGGCCAGCTCCATGCGCGTGGTCGAGGAGGGCCCCCTGGTGGCTACCCTGGAGGTGCAGCGCAAGCTGTTCTCCAGCACGCTGGTCCAGCGCATCTCGTTGTCTCACTCTTCCGAGCGGCTCGACTTCGACTGCCGGGTTGACTGGCAAGAGCGCCATGTGTTGCTGAAGGCCGCCTTCCCGCTGGACATCCACCAGAGCCAGGCCTGCTTCGAGGTGCAGTGGGGGCACGTCTACCGCCCCACCCACCGCAACACCAGCTGGGATTGGGCCCGCTTCGAAACCTGCGCCCACAGGTGGGTGGACCTCTCCGAGGGAGACTACGGGGTGAGCCTGCTCAACGACTGCAAGTACGGCCATGACGTGCAGGGCAACGTGGTGCGCCTCAGCCTGCTGCGCTCGCCCAGCGAGCCCGATCCCGAGGCCGACAAAGGCGAGCACCGCTTTGTCTACAGCCTGCTGCCCCACTTCGGGCCGCTGGGGGTCAAGACCATCAAGCATGCTTACCAGCTCAACGACCCGGCCCGGGCCATGCGCGGCTCCGGTGGCCCGGCCCGGGGGCGGCGTCCCCTGGTGCGCACGAGTCGCCTGGAGGTGGTGGTGGAGACCGTCAAGCGCGCCGAGGAGGGCGATGCTTTGATCGTGCGTTGCTACGAGTGCCAGCGCACCCGGGGGCAGGTGGCCCTGAGCTTTGATTTCGAGGTGGATCAGGCGTTTCGGGTCAACCTGCTCGAGGAGGACGAGCGTCCGCTCAAGGTGGAGGGCCACAAGGTCTACTATGACTTCCGGCCGTTTGAGATCTTCACCTTGAAGATCGTGCCGAAGTAGCGGGGTGGATTGCGCTCAGGGGACCCGCGCGAGGCTGAAACGACGACCCCTCCGAGATCGAGCTCCACTCAGTCTCTATTGTGTTGAGCGTTACGTGCTGAAGGTTTTGCCTATCCTTCGGGGGCGCCTCCATACAAGTCTGTCGGCGCAGGTTACTGCAAGACCTTCAGCACCTCACTTTAGAGCCATCGCTCAGGAGAGAGAATCATCAGAACATTACTCGCTCAGGAGTCGCACCAGCTCGGCGGTGGACAGGCTGGCCGCGCGGTGCCCGTCTTCCAGCAGGCTCTCGGCCAGCTCACGCTTTTGGCCGTGCAGGGCCACGATCTTCTCCTCCACCGTGCCCCGGGCCACCAGGCGGTAGACCGTCACCGGACGCTCCTGCCCGATTCGATGGGCCCGATCCGAGGCCTGATCTTCCACCGCGGGATTCCACCACGGATCAAGGTGCAGGACGTAGTCGGCCCCGGTCAGGTTGAGCCCGAATCCGCCTGCCTTCAGGCTGATCAGAAAGACCTCGCCCTCCCCCTCCTGGAAGGCGTCCACGCGCTTTTTGCGCTCGCCCACGGGTGTCGAGCCGTCCAGATACTGATAGCTGACCCCCCGCTGGTCCAGGGCAGAGCGGGCGATCTGCAGCACGTCGACGAACTGGCTGAACACCAGCGCCCGATGGCGGTTCTCGCGCAGGTCCTCCACCAGCTCCAGGAAGGCTTGCAGCTTGGCGCCCGGCAGCCCGCACCCGCGGGCCACCAGCTCGGGATGACAGCACGCCCGCCGCAGCCGGGTGAGCTGAGCAAGAACCGTGATGGGGTCGGAGGATTCGTTCAGCTCACGCATCGCTTGCTCGCGCAGGCTCTCATAGAGGGCCAGCTCGTCAGGCGGAAGCTCCACGTGCAGCGTGATGTCGGTGCGGGGAGGCAGCTCGCTCAGCACCTGCGACTTGGTGCGCCGCAGCAAGAACGGCCCTACCAGGCGCTTGAGCCTGCGCCTCGCAAGCGGGTCGTCGGACCCGAACCGCTGGTTGAAGCTCTGCTGGCTGCCCAGCAGGCCAGGATTGAGGAAGCTGAACAGATTCCACAGCTCTCCCAGGTGGTTCTCGACCGGCGTTCCCGTGGTGATGATGCGATAGTCGCTCACCAGCTCGCGGGCCGCCTTCGAGCGTTGCGTGGAGGCGTTCTTGATGGCCTGTGCCTCATCGAGCACCACCGTGTGCCAGCGCGCCCCGGACAACTCCTCGAGCAGCCCGTAGCTGGCCACCAGCACGTCGTGGCTGCCCAGCCTCTTGAGGAACTCGCCCCGATCGCGCGCGGGCAGCTGGCGCAGATTGAGCGTGGGGGCGAAACGGCGGGCCTCATCGATCCAGTTCGGACACACCGAGGTGGGCGCCACGACCAGGGCCGGCCCGCCCCCCGCCCGCGCAAGCAGCACTCCCAGCGCCTGTAACGTCTTGCCCAGCCCCATGTCGTCGGCCAGGCAAGCGCCCGCCCCCAGGGAGGCAAGCCGGAGCATCCAGCGCACTCCATCCTCCTGGTAGGGCCGCAGCTCGGCCTCCAGCGTGCGCGGAAGCCTGGGCTCGAGAGCTCGCGCCCTGGCCATCCGCTCCTTGTGCTTCTCCCAGTTCCGGTCGCCCGGCAGGTCCTCCAGCGCGCCCGCCGCCAGCGGGTGCACGCGGCCCTTCTTGCCTTCCGCCACCGTTGCCAGGTCGTCGAGCTTGCGACGCAACTCGTCGGTCAGGGCCAGATACTCGCCCGGAGCCAGCGGCACAAACCGCCCCTGGCTCGATCGAACCAGCTCGAGCAGGCGGGCGAGCTCGAGCTTCTCCTGATCGATCTCCAGCTCGCCCTCCACCGAGAACCAGTCTTGCCCGCTGGCCACCCGCATGCTGGGACTCTTCTGTGGCCTGCGCAGCTTGAGCGCCACCCCCTCGGGCCACTCCAGCACCAGGTCGGTAGCAGAAATCTCCTCGAGCAGCTCGAGCGTGTCTTCCAGCAGGTAGGTGCGCCAGCTGAAGTCCCCCGCCTCCTCGGCCCTGGTAAACCGCACTTTGGCGGCACGCTGCTTCTCGCGGCTCAGGTTGCGCACGGTCTCGAGCAGCTTCCCCTCCACCTGGCCGGCCAGCTCCGAAGGCCCCTCGCCAGGCGCAAAGGCAGCTCCCCCCTGGCCCAGGGGGCGCACCCGCAGCTCCAGCTTGAGCCCCTGCCCGCTGGGACGGGCCAGCAGGCGCAGAGTCTCGTCCGACGGAACGCGCCTGGCGCCCAGGCCCTTCCAGCCCCGCACCTTGATCAGGCTCGATATCGATTCGAGAGTGGCGCGAAGCTGGTCGATGCCACTCTCGGGCACGTGCAGGCCCTGGCCCACCACCGCTGCCACGCGCTCCAGGGCGGGGGTCCACTCGTAAACCACCAGTCGCAGTGGCTGGCTGTCATCGAGAGTCACACTCTGCCCGTGGTGGAAGGTCGGGTGCAGCTTGAGCACCCAGACGTCGGCCTGGCGGGCTGCTTTCAGCTCGCAATCACCCCGCACGACCTCGCAGCTCGCGTGGGGATGGCCTACCAGCTCGAGCCAGGCCCGCTCCCCCAGCTCGAGGCTGCCGAGGCGCTCGCCCGGCTGGAGGTGCTTGAGGATGCGATGGTCTTGCTCGATGAGGTAAGTGGGAGCGCTGTCACGAAGCTTCTTCAAGCTGAGCACCTTGCCCGCGCTCCACTCGCCCGAGCCCAGCTCGCGCTGCTCCCTGGCCACCAGTTTCTGCACGACCGGCGTGTACTCCCAGAAGAGACGGGTGGCGCCCTTTTGACGCTCGCGAGTGGGACCGCCTTCGTTGAGTCGGGTCAGCGCCTCCAGAGAGCGCTGCCAGGGGGCCTGACAGCTCACCCAGTCGACCAGGCTGTGCGGGCCGCTCTTGCCCTTCGAGCGCAGGAGCAGCTGATCGAGCTGGTCGGCCATCCAGGTGAAGCCCGATTCCCGGATGCGCCGGCTCTCCTCGCGGATGGAGATGCTGTAATCCTCGAAATGCTCGGGGAAGACCCAGAACAAAGCCAGGCCGGCGAAGAGAAGCGAGGGCCCGCCCGGGAGCCCGAGCGGGATGCGGGCCTCCATCTCGGCGTGGGCCGCCTGCTCGCTTGCGCGGGCCGGCCATTGCAGGAAGCTCATCGCGTTCGGGTAGCGGCTGTCCTTGAAGCTCAGCTTTCTGAGCTTGTCGAGCTGGTTGGCCCGCAGCAGGGCCAGGGCGAGGAGTGGCCCGCTCAGGTCGAAGAAGAAGGGACGTCCGCCCACCAGCCTGCGAAAGCTCTTGAGGGCCGCATCCATGATCTCCCCACCCTGGTCGGGCCGCTCGAAGAGGTCATTCCAGGCATGCTGGTGCGGGGCAGCCAGCTTGCACTGGCGCAGGAAGTCGCTTACCGCCGCGGGGCCTTCGCGCAGCAGCAGCCAGTCGCAGCGAGTGTTCAACTCGTCGAGCCGCTGTGGGGTCACCGGGCTGAATCGGGGAACGGGCTCGAGGCGGTGCAGGCTCCTGGAGATGAGCAATGCCTCGATAGGGCTGCGGACCTCTTCGTGCAGCGAGGCGTGCAGGTCGGGGTCGAAGGGCTGGCAGAAGGTCTCCGTGACCATGTCGCTCGGCAGGGTCGCCAGGGACTGCCTGAAGATCTCGCTCTCGCCCGTCCAGGCGGCCATCCAGCCCATGGCCTGGATGTCGTTGAAGTCGCGGTCCCACGTTTGCGTTGCCAGCACCTTGAGCAGTCGCTGGTGGCGCGGCCTGTCGAGACCTCGCAGGCGCGAGATGGCCTGCGCGCGGCTCAGCAGGAAAAGGACCGTCTGGAAGGGGCCCCTCTTGGTCTCCACCCCGCTCTGGCGCTCGAGCAGGTAGCGGATCTGGCGCTCGTCGACGGGCACCTCCTGGCGGCGGAGCAGTTTCTCCAGGCGGTAACTGGGGATGGGGCGGGTGTAGCAGGCCAGCAGGTCGAGGATGACTTCGCAGGCGATGTCGAGGGTGCGCATGGGCGGGAATTCCTAGTTGCGCAAGTGGTTCCTGTCGAACGCTGGGCGAAAATTGAAGCGAGTTCATCGAATGGGCCCGAGCGGGATGCGGCGCGGGCCTGCCCGATCCGGCCATTGTCACGGCCTGAGCCGGGTTGCGACGTCCTCAAGCAGATACTGCGACCACGCTGGCGGCGCTTGCGGCTGATTCTCCCCGGCCTCGGCGTAGCTGGACGCTGGGCCGCGGCGCTCTGCCCGCCAGCCCCACCGGCTCTGTCCGCTTTACCGCCTGGTGGCCAGGGAACGCCGGCAGACTGCCTCTGATCGGAAGTGATGCATAAGCCCTCTTCGAGGATTTTGCATCCCTTTGCCAGGGGGGCCGAGCTCCCAAGAATGTTTTGATGCTACAATCTGGTTTGCATCAGCCGGCTCAGTGCGGCTTTCTCTGATCGTCCTTCTTGAACAGGCAGCCGCAGTCGCCTTTGAGCTGGTAGTGCTCGATGTGTGGGGTCTGGTAGTTGCCCACCAACCGGGTGTCCAGAATGGGCTCGAAGTGGTGATAGTAGGCGTCCTGGCCGTTCTGCTTGCCGGCCGTGACCAGCTCTCGGAAACCCTTCATCTGGTGGGTCTCGATCGGGTGGGGGCGCCACACCAGCGCCACCCGGTCCTTGTTGGCCTCCTTCGCCTGCCAGAGGCCCACTCCGGTGCCCACCACCAGGGCGCCGGCCGTGGCCGCCAGGATCGGATGGCCCAGCCAGAGTCCCAGCGCGCCACCCACCAGGGCTCCGCCCAGGGCGGCTCCGGCGCCCCAGGCCAGACCGGTGTGCAGCACGTTCTTGGGAGCGCCTTCCAGGTGCTCGATCCTGGTTTCCACGAGCGGCGTGCCGTCGGGGTTGAGGCGCGGCAGCTGCCGGAAGACTGCGAAGGGGTGCTCGGGCGGCGGGGCGTCGCCGAAGTGCACCTCGCCGATGGCCGGGGTGGGGCTCTGATCGAAGTAGTCTTTCGGCATGGTGCCGAGTTGCACGCGGTCGTAGACCGGCAAGGTATACTTCAGATCGACCGAGATCGGCTGCTTGCCTTCCGCGACTTTCACGGGTCCGACCTTAGCAGGCCGGAGGAGTCGGGATGGTTGCCGGTTTGTTGCTGTCCTGTCGTTAGAGTCTGGCGCAAGTCTTGCTGGGGAGCGGATCGGGCCAGCCAGGTCAGGGACGAACGTAGGTCTCCAGCACGACATGGCTTGCACCGTCATAGTAGACGCGGACGGTGACCGCCTTGAGCCGAGTTCCCGGTTGCTCGGTCAAAACTTCCAGGCGATAAGGACCATCGGCCGGATAGGGAACGGGAGGAAACGAGCCCTGTTGCGGGTCGTTGAAGCGTCCGTCAAAGTGCAAGTTCCCGTTCGGGATGGTATCAAAGCCTGCGGCTTTGACTTCCTCCAGGAATCGTCGGCCCGTCTCGCTGGCCACGGTGATCTGCTCGCCTCGAGCCATCAGTCGGATCCCGCTGAGGTAGACGCCGACCATCGTCAGAAGCCCCACCGCGACGATGCCCATGGCGATCAAGACCTCCAGCAGGCTGAGGGCCCGCCGCCTCAGGGGTTTCGTGACCGCACCTCGGACTGCAACTGCAGGGTTTCGGGGTCGGGCCGGCCGTAGCGCTTCTTGCTCAGCTCCAGCCTGACGGCAATGTTTCCGTTGGCCAGGATCTCGGCGTCCAGGTTATCGACATTGCGTGCCAGAACTCGTCCCCCGGTCTCGTAGTCATCGATGGTGAGTGGGGGATTCAGACCCTCGATGGGGATCGGGGTCGCCCGTGTGGTCTGGTCGGCCGTCCAGTTGACCGAGGCCCGGTGCAACTCCTCGTTGCTCACGTAGTAGACATGCCAGCGTTGCCACAGGGCTTCTCCCTGGTCGTCAAGCTGAAACTGGCCCTGCTCGTCCATGGCCGAGAGCACAGCCAGCGAGCCCCCGTCGGCCGCTACGCTGATCCCGGTGGCCGGGGCGCGCTCCAGGTCGGCGGTCATGTTGGCCAGGGCTACCTGTGCATCGGCCAGCGGCTCGGCCCTGGTGTCTCCCTTGCGTGTGACCGAGGCGCCCGAAATGTAGATCATCAGCAGCAGGCCGGTCAGAAGTCCCAGAACCGAGATTGCGACCAGCACCTCCATCAGGCTGGTGCCCCTGGAGCTCAGGGCTCCAGCCACGACTTGAGGCTCAGTCCGCTGCTTCCCTGGCTCTGCCCCGGTGGCGCGTAATCCTGCGTGAGCGTCAGGCGACAGTTGTTGTCCAGCACGATGTCCCCGCAGCGTATCTCTTCCGATCCGATCGTGGTGGGCTGCCCTGAGCGGTCGCCTCCCGAAGTGAGAGACCCCACGACGGTGATTTCGTTGGAGGCATGGAACCAGCCGTTCGTGTAGATGGTTCCCTGGAAGTAAGAGCTTCCCATCTTCTCGTAGTCGATGCGCATGATCAGGTTCAGCATCTGCTCGACGTGCTGCGGGGATCCATAAACTGCGTCGGTGGCGGCGTCGATGAGCCCGTAGTAAGAGTCTCCGCCCTGGTCCCACTCCTTCAGCACATCACGACCCTTGACCCCGACCGGGTTGTACGGGTTGTTATCGTCGGCGAAGACTCGCTGCATGTAGTCGAGCCGTTCCAACATGAAGTCGCGCGACGAGCTGGCTGGCTGAGTATTGAGGTAGGCCTGCAGCTTACCGGTGGCGTCCCGGGTGCGACCGTCCCAGGTGGCGTGGTTGGCATTTGCGTCAGTTCCCAGCACCTGGCGCATCTCATCGATGTATTGCGGACCCACCTGCATGATCTTGGCGTTGGGATTTGCAAGGCTGGTCTGGATCCGACCATTCAATGCCTGCATCGTGTCCTGGGCATCCTGCCACCAGATGGCCGCCTGGGGATTGCTGGTGGTGACCGCGTCCATGTAGGCGGTCCCGTCGAGCCCGGTCAGGCGTACGTTCCCTTCGCTGAAGAGGGCAACCCCCTTGACGTTGTTGGTGTAAATGGCGGCGTCGCCCTGAAAGCTGGTATCGCCCTTCACATAGATCGAGCCGGTTCCGGTCACCGAGCCGTTCACGGTCAGGTTGCCGTCCACGTACAGGTTGGTGTCGTCCAGGCTCAAATCGCCGTTGATCACCAGGTCGCCCCCCTGGTAGCAGGCTCCAGCCGGGAGGTTGTTGGTTCCGATCGGGTTGATGGCGGGTGCCGGATCGCCCGTGTGGTTACCGATCTCCCCCACGATGTCCACCCTGCCCAGGGCTACAGCCGTGGCGCCCACCTCGAAACTCCCTGCCTGGTAGGCGGTGGCATCCGGTCCGAAGTCAATCGCGGCCGCGTCAGCACTCACGGTGCGCACGGCGCCCGATACGCTGGCACGATCTCCCGGATTGGCCGATACCCAGCGAATGACCCCGGCGGCACTGTCGGGGCGGTTCGACTGGAGGTTGGCCTGGACCGCCTGGGCGCCGGTCGTCAGCGTGCTGAAGCCTTCGACCACCACGTTGCCGCGCAACAGGATGTTGCCTCCGGCCATCATCCCGGCCATGGTGGAGCTCGCCGGGGTGCCGCCCACCATGGTGCGGATGGTTCTGGTGGCTCCTCCCACTTCAGCGATGATGACGAGCTCGACGCAACCAGGGGGAATCTGATGGCCCTGGCGGTAACCGTTCACCGGGGTGGCTCCGGTGAGGTTGTTGACGGACTCGTCCTCATCGGGGCGCCCGGGGCCGCTGTGGAACTTGATGCTGTAGAAGCCCTCCATCTGAGACAGCTTCTTGCGATCAAAGCCGACGTCCCAGTCGGCCCGGGCGTCGATCTGGTTGAGCGCGTCCACGAGCCCCGCCTCGGCCGTGTAGATTGCGGCCAGGCGGTTGCGGTAAGCCAGGCTGCGGGTGGACTAAGTGGTGGCCAGAAAAATGAGCATCTTCATCATCATGAAGAGCATCAAGCCCATCAGAAGCACGACGACCAATGCCACACCCCGCCGCTTCATGCCTCTAATGTAGCACAGATTTCTTGCGGGCCCCAGGTCAAGCACAAGACTCACTGACTGGTCCTTCGCGTGGCCCCAGAACCCACCCGGCCGCCGGCTCGAGCTGACCGGCGAGGCGGTCGAAGGTGCGAGGCAGGAGCCGTCCGCAGGAAAACCGCCAGCCGATCGTCTGCTTGTTGAGCTTGGCGATCGTTTTCGGCCCCAGGAGGCCAGCCTTGAGATCCCGCGAAGCGCTTCCCCATGGACGAGTTCATGAGGGCTGCCATCGAGGAGGCGCGCCTGGGCCTGGCCGAGGGAGGGATCCCGATCGGCTCGGTGCTGGTGCGGAGCGGACAGATCATCGGGCGGGGGCACAACCGGCGGGTGCAAGAGCACGATCCCATCTTGCACGCCGAGATCGACTGCCTGCGCCGGGCAGGGCGGGTGGGCTCCTATAAGAGCACCGTGCTCTACTCCACCCTCATGCCCTGTTATCTCTGCGCCGGGGCCACCGTGCAGTTCGGCATCCCGAAGGTCGTGGTGGGCGAGTCGCGCTCTTTTCCTGGCTCGCGTCCCTTCATGGAGTCGCACGGGGTCGAGGTCGTGGACCTCGATCTCGACGAGTGCCACGAGCTGATGAAGCGCTTCATCGCCGAGAATCCAGCCCTGTGGAACGAGGACATTGGCGAGCTCTGAGCTCTCCAAGATCAAGCCCAAAGAGCTCGAGCGGAAGGTTCGCTCGTTGCTGGGCGCCGCCCTCGACGACCGGGCGCTCTTAGCCGAGCTCGAGGCTCTGGGCCGACACCACGGTTTCTACGGGCTCACCTTTCTGTGGGGACCGGTGCTGCACAAGCGCAACCCGGTGCTGTTTCGCCCCTTCATCCTGGCCCACTTCTCCACCCACCGCTGGACCGGAGGGTGGCGTTACTCGCCGGTGCGCTGGCAGGGCGACCTGACCGCCTGGCTGGCGGAGGTGGACGGCAAGGACGACATGGAGCTCTTCCAGCGCCTCTGGTACTGGAAGGTGATGGACGCGGCCGGCTGGCGGACCGACAAGGCGAACAAGCTCTTCGTCCAGGAGCTGCAGCGGCGCCTTACCCCCAACCTGGGCGCCGCCCGCTGGCGGCTGGAGCTGCGCAAGCTGGACGTCTGGTTCCAGCTCGACGAGCCCACCGCCATCGACCTGCTCGAGCACGATCCCGCGGCGGCCGGGCCGTTCATCCTCAAGCACCTGCCTTTTTCCCTGTTCAAGCCCGTCTTCTGGGACAAGCTGTTCACCCGCGCCCTCAAGCTGGATGAGGAGTTCGCCTTCCGTCTCTATCGCCGCCAGGTCACGGCAGCCCGATGGGAGGCCGACGTCCTCGACCTGGCGCGCACCGTGTCCGAGCCCGGCCAGCTGCTGCGCGAGCTGGAGCGCCGCCATCCCGAGGGGCTGCGGCGCGACCCGGGCACGGGGCTCTACAAGCTGTGCGAGGCCCGCGGGCGCGACGTGTTGCCCTATGTCAAGAAGCACGTGGGCGACGTGTGGAGCCCCTGGCTGGTGCGGGGCAACTATGGCAAGCTGGTCGACCTGGCCCTGCGCGAGAAATGGATGGATCTGTGGTCGGCTCTGGTGCGCATCTGCGCCAACCGGGGCGAGTTCAACGACACCATCCGCAAGCTGGTGATCGACCGGGCGATGGACGAGCAGGAGGTGCTGCGCCGCCTCCTGGCCCTGGCCGGGGTGGGGCGCGAGCTGAACATCGGCCCGCTGGGGCTGGCCCACGTGAAGTCGCTGGAGGAGTCGACCGCGGTGGCCCTCTACGAGCGCTTTCCGGCCCTGGTGCGGGGGCCGTTCAAGTTGCATCTCCAGGTGGCTGCCTGGTCGGACAAGCCGGTCTACGAGCGCCTGGTGGACCGGGCCCTGGCCCTCCAAGACGAGGAGTTGCTGGACTTTCTGGCCAGCCGCTTTCTGGCCGTCAGGCGCTCGACGGGCGAGGTGGCCAAACTGACCGACCACTATCGAGCACTCAAGGAAGACGGGGCTTTCGCGCGCCGGGCGGCGGCCGTGCTGACCCGGGTGCCGGCCTATACCCTTCCCCACTACGGCCTGCTGATCCGCGAGAATTCGCTGGCCCGCCTGCTTTTCGAACGCTCGGCCCGAAGCTTCCTGGATAGCCCCGAGGCCGTGGCCGACCTGGTCGAGGGCTCGGAGATCCACGTCCAGGCGCTGGCCTATCGGGTGCTCAGCCTGGATGACGAGCGGGCCCGGGCTATCGCCCGCGAGCACCTCAGCCTGCTGCTGGCCACGCTCTTGCGTCCCCTGCACCGCATCACCCGCGCCCTGGCCTTCGAGGCCCTGGCCAACGTGGCCGGCAGCTCACTCGAGGTGGCCCGCACGGTGCACGAGCGAGCCCGCCTGGCACTCAGCCTGCCCGATGAGCGCTATCCCAAGGAGAAGCTGGTCGGCCTGCTCGGGCGATTGCTCCATCGCTGGCCCGAGCTGCGCTCTCCGGCCGAGCAGCCGGTGGTCTACCGATGATCGCCACTCCCAGCGTCTTCGAGAGCGACCCCGAGCGCTCGTTGCTGGGCCTGACCGCCAAGCGGCCGGTGGTCGACCGATGATTCTCTGTTTCAACTACGCCACCCCCAGCGTCTTCGAGAGCGACCCCGAGCGCTCGCTGCTGGGCCTTACGGCCGAGCGGCCGGTGCGCTTCAAAGGACGCATCCTGCGCGAGATCCCGCTGGTGCGCTTCGCCCTGCGCGCCTTCGGGGAGGCCCTCTGGAGCTGGCGGGGCGGAGACAGCTGGCACGAGATCGACCCGCTGGTGACGGTGCATCCCGACCGCCTGTTCCTGGAGGGCTTCAGCGCCGACCTGTCGGTCTACGCCCGGCTGTGCCTGGATAGCGACCTGTTCGAGCCCGAGGGCGCCGTGCAGACGGGCACCACCTCGGTGGATTTCACGGCCTGGATGTGGGGGGCCCTGGGCGAGATGCGCTCGAGCCGCAGAACCGAGCTGGCCATCGACCCGGCCGGGTTCCAGGTGACGACGGCCGGGGCGGGAGGGCGCTCCGAGCCCGAGGTGGAGCTGCCCGAGGCCTTCCTGCGCGGCCTGCTGGAGCTGCAGTCGGCCATGACCCTGCCCGGCATCCGCCTGGTGGTGCGGCCGGTGGACCTGCTGGCCCCCATTCGGTTTTTGCGCTACTCCAAGGGCCGGGTGGCTCCGCGGGCTCTACGCTACGAGTTCGAGCCCGACCGGCCGGTGCGCATCGTGCTCGAGCCCTGGGAGAAGAGCTTTACCCTGCAAGACACCGTGCACGGTTACGACGCCCCGCGCCGGGTGCGCACCTGGGGCCGCGACCGCCTGCGGCTGCTCGAGTCGCTGTTGCCTTTTGCCGACAGCGTGCACATCTTCCTCAAGGGCCGGGGGCTGCCGCATTTCTACCTGGTGAAGCTGCCCTCCATGAGCTTTCTGATCGGCCTCTCGGGCTGGTCAGCGCGCAATTTCCAGGAGCCTGGCTTCGCCTTGCTGGCTCCGCCGGGTGAGGGCGATCCCGGCGAGACCTTGATGCAATTGCGCGAGACGTTTGTCTTGAGCGAGCCGATCGCTGCTCTCGATCGGCTGGTGCGGCGCGGCCAGGCCCTCTATGATCCCGACCGCAAAGAGTATCGCTGGCGCGAGATCTTCCCGGTGCCGCTGGACGAGGCGCGCCTCTATCCTCCCGACGTGCGCCAGGCGCGGGTGCCGCTGCTGCTGGGCCAGACCGAGGTGAAAGAGTGCCTGGTTCAGGAGACGCGCAAGGTGCGTCGCTTCAAGACCCCCGAGGGCAAGGTGGAGCGGGAGGTGGTCTACCGCGACTGGCGGGTGCGCGGCAAGGTGGAGGAGCGGGCCGTGGAGGCGGTGATCAATGAGCGCGGGCGGGCCATCTTCGCTACCTGCGAGTGCCCCTTCTTCCAGGAGAACCTGCTCGGGAAGGGGCCCTGCGAGCACATTCTGGCCCTCATCGAAAAGAGCGCCGAGCTGCGGGTCGATCAGGCCAGCTCGGTGGAGGCCCCGGTGGGGGAGAGTGACGAAGATGCGGTTTGAGTGGGAAGGCTGGCTCGCCAGAGTTAGCCAACGATTCCACGGTGTTTCGCCGTGGAGGCGCATTGTCGCCATCACGTCGCCAAGGTCCCCATCGTGCCAAACAATGGGGAGCCCTGAGTCCAGGGCCTCGCAGGTAGCCTCGGGCCAGCTTTCCCGCTCCACTCTTTCCGTCGAGCTCGATCCGAAGGCAGTCCGGAGACCGGAAGGCGGTCGCGCCCCCTTGAGGGACCTCGGGCGGACGGAAGGCGGACTCGCCCCCTTGAGCGACCTCGGGCGGACGGAAGGCGGTCTCGCCCCCTTGCGGGACCTCGGGCGGACGGAAGGCGGTCGCGCCCCCTTGCGGGACCTCGGGCGGACGGAAGACGGACTCGCCCTGTTGCTGGACCTGTGGCTCGGCACGCGGCAGCCCGGGCGAACAGAAGGCCGCGACTGGCAGACCGGGACCTCGCTGGCCCGATCGGGCCACCCGAAGCCCGCGACCGGCAGTCGTGCCAGACAGGAGTGTGCGTTGTCGGCACCGAGTCGCTCCAGCGGCCGGAAAGCTGTGCTTGGCCGACCGGGTGCCCTGCCCCCAGGCGGGGCTTGGCTCTCCGCTGTCAATTCTGGGCAAACAGGTCGGTCCGAAGGCCGCGATTGGCGGACCGGGCGCCCTGGCCCCCGGCAGGGCTTCCCATGAGCCTCTGGAAGTGGCTCTCCTCCAAGCTGACCGGAAAGCCTCCCCGGCGGGACGTTTCTCGCCTGGAGTCGGAGGACGAGGACCAGGTCTCGGAAGCGGTCGACGTCAGCGGCGGACCTCTCAAGCCCGACCACCGCCGCCGGGCCCTGCGCGATCGGCGGCTGCTGCCCAAGGCCCACCCCCCCGTGCGCTTCGGCAAGAAGAAGCGCCTGATGAGCAAGGCCGAGGCCCAGCGTCTCTTCGGGGCCAGCATGCGCACTCGCAATCGCACGCTGCGAGATCTGTTGCCCGACGTCGAGCAGCTCACCCGCTATGGCCTGCCGGTCTGGAAGACGGAGGAGGAGCTGGCCACGGCTCTGGGGCTGACCCAGCGCCAGCTCTGGTTCTTCGCCCTGCACCGCGAGAAGGAGCGGGCCGCCCATTACGTGACGTTTGCCATCCCCAAGCGGGGCGGCGGCGAGCGCCACATCATGGCCCCCAAGCGGCGGCTCAAGGCCCTGCAGCGCAAGCTCCTCGGGCTGCTGGTGGAGAAGCTGCCGGTGCACGAGGCCGCTCACGGCTTTCGCAAAGGGCGCAGCATCAAGAGCGGGGCTACGCTGCACGTGGGCAAGAAGCTGGTGCTCAAAGTCGACCTGAAGGACTTCTTTCCCACGGTTACCTTCCCGCGCGTGCGCGGTCTGCTGATCGCCTACGGCTATGGCTACCCGGTGGCCACCGCCCTGGCTCTGCTCATGACCGAGTCGGTGCGCCAGCCGGTGGAGGTGGAGGGCAAGCTCTACCACGTGCCCGTGGGGCCGCGCCACTCCGTGCAGGGCGCTCCCACCAGCCCGGGGCTGAGCAACGCCCTGGTGTTGCGGATGGACCGCCGTCTGACCGGCCTGGCCCGCAAGTTTGGCTTTGTCTACACGCGCTACGCTGACGACCTGGCCTTCTCGGGCGATCACGATCACCAGACCGGCTGGGGCCTGCTGCAGCGAGCCCGGCGCATCATCGCCGAGGAAGGTTTCGCGGTGCACCCCGACAAGACCGTGCTGATGGGCTCGGGCCGGCGCCAGTCGGTGACCGGGGTGGTGGTCAACCGGACGCTGGGCCGCTCACGGCAGCAGCGGCGCCGCTTGCGGGCGGCCCTGCACCGGCGCCGCCAGGCTGAGGCGCGTCTGCGCGGACAGCTGGCTTTCCTGTGGATGCTCAACCCGGCCCAGGCCTCGGCCCTCTGGCCGGAGGAGTGGAAGAAGCCTCAGAGCTGAGCCATGGAGGTGCCCAGCAGGCTTCCCGCGAGCATCAGAGCAATAAGCATCGGGATGGTCATGGCCGGTAGCTGCAGCAGCGCCAGCGTTGCGGTTAAGAGGAAGAGGCATCCCGAGAAGACCCGGGCTTGAGTCCGGGCTACGAAGACCAGAATCAAGGGAACGACGCTAGAGAAGAGCCCCAGCGCAAACCAGGCCTTCCAACCCAGGAAGAGCACCAGCAGACTGGCCAGGGTCAAGAAGATCACCAGCCAGGCCTCGAGTCGCTCGTGAGCAACCATGACCGGTCCTCGGCCGACCAGCAGGTTGGCGACCGGACGCAGCATCCATAAGGCAACCACCAGAACAGGTAGAAACGGGTAATCGGGGGCGAAGCAGAGATTCGCGCCGAGCAAGAGCACGACCGGAACGTAACGTCGTTCCAGGATCGGTGCCCAGCGCAGGAGCTCGAGCTGCAGCCTCCCGACCACAGGAAGGCGGCAGCGGCGGGCCGCCAGCAGGAAGCGCCGGTAGACCGCCTCTTCCGGGGCATTGCTCAGGGCTACCAGGAAGCACTTTTCGGCCTCTTCCACGCGCCCTTCCACGAGCTCGAGCCAGCCCAGGTTGCGATGAGCCAGGGACGAGTGGGGGTGCTCAGCGAGGTGCTCGAGCACCTCTGCTTTCGAAGCTCTGCCGGTATCTGTGCGGGCCGTCACGAGCAGCGAGCGCGCCTCGATCAGGTCAGGCTCGAGCTCCAGGGCCTTCTCGGCCCTTTCAAGCGCCAGATCGTAGTTCTCCCTGCAGATGGCTACCTTACTGGCCGCATACCAGGAGCGGGCGTCCTCTGGTCCGGCCTGGATGGCCCTCTGGGCCGTTTCCTCGGCCTCTTCGTAGCGACTCATCACAGACAAGGTGAGGGCCAGGATTCTCAGGCAGACAACGTCCTCTGCTTGAAGGCCCAGGCCAAGTCGGGCGGTCTCTTCTGCATCTTGATAACGCTGCAGGTTGTGCTCGCAGATGGCCTTGATGCCCAGAAGCCCGACCTCTCCGGGCTCGATTGCCAGGCCCTCCAGGCAGGCCTCGCGGGCTTTCTCGTAGTTGCGGCACTCGAGCAGATAGTCGGCCCTTTCTCGGGCAGTCGCCATCGGTGGGGGTTCGAGGTCAGCGCGAGCCGTCCCTGGCGTCCTGGCAGCGCAGCAATGCTCACTGAGTCAGGCCGCGCGAGCCTTGTCGTCGTGCGACACTCGAGCAGAAGCTGGGCCGTTCTCGGGCCGGTTCGAGGTCAGCGCGAGCCGCGCCGAGCCCGGCAATGCTACTGAATCTGCAGGCGGGCCAGGTCGTCGGGCAGCTTGGGATACTGGGGATCCATCTCCTGCAGAGTCTTGAGCAGAATGCTCGCGATGATCAGGTTGCGGGCTTCCTTGTCGTCGGCCGGCACCACGTACCAGGGTGCTTGCTCGGTGCTGGTGCGCGTCAGCACATCGCTGTAAGCCTCCTGGTATTCATCCCACTGCTCGCGCCGGGCCACGTCACCGGCGTTGAACTTGTATTGCTTGTGTGGGGTGTCCCGGCGCTCTTCCAGGCGCAGCTTTTGCTCGTCCTTGCCGATGTGCAGGAAAATCTTGACCATCTTGGTGCCCAGGTCACCGCGCTGCTTTTCGAAGTCCTTGACCTGATCGTAGCGGGCCGACCAGACCTCCTCGGGGGCCAGGTTGGCCACCCTCACCTCCACGATGTCCTCATAGTGGCCCCGGTCAAACATGCCGATGTTGCCCTTGCGGGGCATCTCGCCGGTAATGCGCCACAGGAAGTCGTGGTCAGCCTCGAGCTTGGTGGGCACGTTGAAGCTGGCGCGCTCGATGCCCTCCTCGGTCTTGAGCATGAGGGGCGCGAAGACGTCCTTGAAGGTGCCGCCCTTGCCGGACGCATCCATTCCCTGACAGACGAAGAGAACCGAGCGCTGATTTTCGGAGAAAAGTCGGCGTTGCAGCTCCGAGATCTTCTTGTGCATGGCCTCGAGCAGTCGCTCGGAGTCGGCTTTGGAGGTGGGCACGCCCTCAGGCGGGGCGGTGGAAATCCGGGTGAGGTCGATGTCCTCACCGGGCTTGACCCGGAACTGCTCCAGGTCGATCTTCATGGAAACCTGCGGGAGCGGCTCGGGATCGATGGCAGGCAGGCTCAGCTCCACTCCGTCGGGCGTGATCTTGGGCTCGCTCTTGGGCGCTCTGGCGGCGCTGAGGGGCGCCGTGGGGGACCAGTTGACTGAAAGCTGAGACAGGGCTCCGATCATGACAGACCTCCATTCTTGTCCCTGCAGTTTGCCAGGAGGAGCTGAAAGGGGGCTGAAAGCGGGGGACCATCCCAGCGTGGTGCGGTCCCGGGGTCCCTGTGCACCACCACGGGCGCGGGCGGCGGTCGCGGGGGTCGCGGTACCCCGCCACAGAGACCAGGTGTTCCCGGTAGCGGTCGCGCTGCCCCGCGCGGTGGCGCTGGGGCGTGGTGGCGAGGCTTTATCCCCCGATCAGGCTGGGTCGCGCCAGAGGGCTCGCCACCACGCGGTTGCGCCCCGAGCGTTTGGCCTCATACAGCCATGTCCCCTCGCCTGAGCCAGCTGTCACACTCCTCACAGGGATCCAGCGAAGCCACCCCCACGCTCACGGTCACCCGCACCTCGGCCAGCACGGAGCTGGAGGCCAGCGTGCGGCGCAGATCCTCCGCCACGAGCAGGGCGTCGCAGAGCTCGGTGTCGCCGAGCAAGACCACGAGCTGGTGCGAAAGACCAGGTCGAGCTGGCGCAGTCGTCGACCCAACAACTGCCCGCAGGACCCGGTCGCGCCGCATCGTGCCCATGCTGGTCATTGATGCGCTTGAAGTGGTCCACGTCCAGCGCCAGCAGCGAACAGGGGGTGCCATAGCGTCGCAGTCGCTCAATGGCCGAGCGCAGGCAGACCTCCAGGTGGCGGCGGTTGTAGGCGCCCGTCAGCGGATCCACCAGGGTCTGCTCTTGCAGCATGGCGATGATCGAGAGGAAGGTGGTGGTGAGGAGCACTGTCAGGACGGTGGTGGCCAGCACCCGCGAGCAGAGCTCCCAACCCAGGTGCAGGGCCGCCCAGGGGGTGAGCACCAGGATCAGGCCCAGGTCCACCTGCATTGCCTGGCGCCGGTCGAGCACGAAGAAGAAGAAGATCAGCGCCGGATAGAGCCAGAAGAGACCGGTGAGGCCCTGAGTGCTGATGGCCACCAGCAGGCTGCCCAGCACCGGGACATAGAGCCAGGCGGGCGAGAGGAGCGGGGGGCGGCGCAGGTGAATGGCCGCCGCGTTCAAGGCCAGAATGACCACCACGGCAAAGGTGGTGCAGCCGAGAATGGTCTGTCCCCGGACGAAGTTGCCGAGGGCGAAGGGGAAACAGCACCAGACCGACCTGGGCCAGACGATACAGGATGAGGTCGCGATAAGCGGCCAGGATGTCGTTCGCATTGCTCATAGACCTAAAGTAGCGCTTGCGCCTCTCAGGCCTGCCAGCAATTGTATCGAGCGTGTATCGTTTGAGTCGTGGTCAGGCCGGCAATCTGCCCCCGGGCACCGGTCGGAGCAATCTGAACATCGTTACGGGGCAGGCGGCGGGGGAAGAGGCGGCGCCGGAGTCGTGGTCGGGCCGGCTGCGGCCGTCGCCGTGGTGGGGCAGTTGGCCCCCGGGCCCGCTCGGCGGGCACGGGCCGCACGGACCGCAGGGTTGGGCCGAGCTGGAGGTCTGGAGAACTGCGACCAGACCGAGCGTAACCAACCCTGTGGAACCGGCTTCAGCTGAGCCTGGGCGAAGCCTACCTGGCCGCCGGTCAGGCTTCCCTCGCCTTGGAGCCCCTGCGTGGAGTCATCCGCCTCACCGGCATGGTGACTGAGGAGCACCAGGTCATGGCGCACGCCCGCGAGTTGCGCCCTGTGGCCGCCCGGCAGGCCTGCTCACAGCTTGGCGTGCAGGCCTCCCCCACCGTCCGGGCCTTGTTGTCCGACACGCAAACCTCGCTGGAGACGTTGACCGAGGCGCTGAGCAGCGAGGAAACCGCCTGGGATTGTCCCCGGGGGGTCTATGCCTTCGAGAGCTCCGAGCGCGGCCTTTACGGTCTGGCCCGGTTCACGCCCGCGAGCGTGGAGCTGGACGCTCTGGTGATGGTTCCCCACCAGGCCTGGTTTCGGATCACCCTGGCCGGGGACGACCGGGAAGGCGCCGCTCGACGCCTCAGCGAGGCGGCCTTCTACTGCTTCCAGGCCGGTCGCCCCGAGTATGCTCTGGTTCTCACCGAGCGAGCCCTGCAGCTCGATCCTCAGAACGAGGTGGCCGGCCAGTCGCTGAGCGCCCTTCGCGCCCGCGGCACCAGAGCTCCCGAATGGGCCCGGCTCTGCCTGACGACCACCACCTTCGGGTAGGACCGAAGGGCCAGGGCGGGAAACGTCCAGCATGAGGACCGTGATCGTGACCGGCGCCAGCCGCGGGATCGGAGCCGCGGTGGCCCGCCGCCTGGGAACGACGGGTTGGCACGTGGTGGTGAACTACCTGGTCGACCGCGAGTCGGCCCTGGAGGTGGTGGGCTCGATCGAGGCGGCCGGCGGATCGGCCCGGGCCGTGCCGGGCGACGTGGGTCAAGAGTCCGGCGTGCTGGCTCTCTTCAAAGGGCTCGACTCGCTGGACGGGCTGGTCAACAACGCTGGCATCACGGGGGGCTTCACGCGTGTGGAGGACCTCACCGAGGAGGTGGCCCGGCGGGTGCTGGAGGTCAACCTGCTGGGCACCATGCTGTGCTGCCGCGAGGCCGTGCGGCGGATGCAGGCGGGCGGCAGCATCGTCAACCTCTCCTCGGTTGCCGCCCGCACAGGCAGCCCCTTCGAGTATGCCCACTACGCCGCCACCAAAGCGGCGGTGGAAGCCTTCACGCTGGGCCTGGCCCGCGAAGTGGGCCAGCGAGGCATCCGGGTGAACTGCGTCGCACCCGGGCTGGTGGATACCGAGATTCACGCTCGGGGAGGTCAGAGCGACCGGGACGAGCGGCTGGCTGGCTCCATCCCGCTGGGGCGAGCGGCCCGGCCCGAGGAGATCGCCGAGGGCGTGGCCTGGCTCATGTCCGAGCAGGCTTCTTATGCCACCGGCACCGTGCTGGGGCTAACCGGCGGACGCTGAAAGCGCCTCCCGACGCGCGATCCAGAGCGGGATGGCGCCAAACGAGCAGTCCACCAGCTGCCAGAAGAACGGGATCCCCCTCAGCGGCCCGCAGATCAGTGCCAGAGCCAGCACCCCGGCACAGGCCAGCAGACCGAAACTCGATCACCCGGAGATTTCGTGCCGGGTCGCGTATGGTGCTCGGGTCGAGGCCTTTCAGCGTCTGGTCGAGTCGATGGACGGGAAGGACCCGGCACGCCCGGCTTTCCCACCACCAGGGTATTGCCCTCGGGCCGAGCTGGACGTGTGCCGGCCGAGGAAGAGCACGGCCAGCATCACTGCATGATGCAGCAGTCGGTTCCGCAGGCCATGAAAGGTAATGTTCCTGGTTGTAGACCAGGGCGTCCCTGACCCGGTGAATCCACGCTCCGAGGGGGGTGGAGGGGTCCAGCCAGCCGGCCAGCAGACCGACCTCCTGGGCAACGGGAAAGCGGTCACTCCGGAGAGCAGCAAGCACGCTGACGAGCCCCAGAGCCACCCGGCAGCGAATTCAGCTTTGCACCACAAAGTGATATTCCAGTCCGTGCCCGCTGGTCCTCCTCGACCTCTCGCTGCACTCGTGCGTTACCGGGGGACCGGAAAGCGACATAGACTGGCGGACTGCCGCCCTCACCCCTCCCGCGCGTTACCGGGGGACCGGGGTCAGTCGCAGGTCCACTCGCAGCTCCACCTCGAAAACCCGTCGCCAGGGGAGCGCCACCTCGAACTGGGCCGAGTCGATGCGGGCCTGCCTTCCCAGCGCCTGCAGCTCGACCACGCGACCGCGCCAGCGCCGATCAAAGAGCTCTCGCGCCCATTCAAGCAGGTGCAGGCGGATCAAGAGAGCTGTGGTCTCACCGGCTTCGTGGTGAGGGCGCACCACGGCCTGGTAGGCAAAATCGTCCACCAACCTGGCCATCAGGAAGGCCTGGTGGGTCTTCTCGCTCTCCAGGGTCCGCTCCAGGCTCCAGCGCGACCGAGGGCACCATGAGCAAATCGTTGCTGATGGGGTCTTCTCGCTCTCCAGGGTCCGCTCCAGGCTCCAGCCCTGCTGACGTGCGGCCAGGCGGTGGGCCACCAGCTGAGCGACGGCGGTGCCGAAGGCGTTGGCGGCGGTGTTCCAACCGGCCAGGCCCTCCAGGCGGTGCACGGGGACGCGGTCGATCAGGGCAGTGGCCAGGCCCGGGTCCATCTAGTTGACCCTGGAAAGGTCGGCCACCGCCACCCGGCGGCCGGCTGCAAGCAGGCCCGCGAGGCGCTCCACCTGCGCCAAAACTCCCTCCTCGCCCGGGACCAGCACCAGCAGCACCACGTCCCCCGGGCTTGCCAGGCAGGCCCCGGCCAGCTTCAGGTGGTCATCCACCATGCGGGCCAGGGGCATCGTCTCCAGGGGTGGGATCCGATCCGCTGCTTCCGGGTCGGAATTAATCACCTGGACGGACGGGTGCAAGCCCACCCGGTCGGCCAGCCAGCCGGTCAGCATGCCCATGCTCAGCTCGTCAGCTCCCGACAGCAGGGTGAATCGCTCCTGGAGGCGGCGCCTGCGCACCTCGCCCTCCAGCCAGGCGGCCTCGGCCAGGTGGGGCCCGCGCGGGGCCGAGTCGTCCAGTCCCACCACCAGCCTGTGGACGGTGCGGTCCTCGAGCAGGTCGAGGGCGAAGCCGAGCAGCTCGAGGTTGCGCTGGCGCACGAACCGGTACTCGGCCAGGATCTCGGCGGGCACATCCGCGGGAGGGTCGGTCGAGCCGCTGGCGGCCCAGGCGGCCAGGCGCCGCTCGTAGGGCGCCTGAGCCTCGGAGGTGAGCAGGCTGAGCCGGGGGAGGGTGGCCACCAGGTCGACCCGACCGGTCAGAGCCCGTAGAGACACGAGCCGCTCGCGGGCCAGTGCGAGCGGGGTGTCGGCCCGGCGCGAGCCAACCAGCCCCCCGTAGCAGAGCATCTCCAGGGAGACCAGCTTGAGTTCAGCGCTCTGGCTGCGCAGCCAGCTCGCCAGGCGCTCAGGTTGAGCCGGGCTCAGCCAGGCCCGCGGGGGCGAGACCACCCGCGCCCCGGCGATCCGCCCGAGCTGCTCGACGAACAGGAGGTTGCAAGGGCGGTCGTCGAGGGGCAGGAGCACCACCTTGGGGTCGCTCAGAGCCGGCCGGCCCAGCGTCGCCAGGCAGAGGAGGAGCAGGATGGACCTCATCGGACGGGCTTCTGCGCGTAGCGCAGCATTCTTCCCGCCAGGGTAGCCAGGCCAGTCTTGCTTGGGTCGCACGCCCCGAGGGCGACATGGAAAGCGGCTGCTGCCGGTTACGCCTGCGAATAGGATGACAGCCCTCTTCCTGGTAAAGGGGGTTACGTCCAATGATGCGCTTCGCCCAGGCTCAGCTGAAGCCGGTTCCACAGGGGCAGGAGCTCGGGCTCGGCCGGATGCCCCCCGACCAGCGCCAGAGCCTCTTGCAGCAGCCCGAGGTCGCCTCGCTCCATGGCCTGGCGGCACTGGCCTGCCACCTCCGAGCACACCGCGTCGCGCAGGGCCTGCAACTTGCGGCCGCGCGAGGGAAGGTCGGGAGTGGCGCGCAAGAGCGCCAGCGCCCCGGCCAGATCTTTTTCCGCCACCAGGCGGGGCAGGCGCTCCTCGGGCGGGGGCTGCTGCAGCTCGCCGGGGATCGGCCCCCGTTCGAAGATCAGCGGGGCGCGGAAGTGGAAGTCCAGCGTGCCGACCCCCAGCTCTTGCGCCAGGGCCAGGTGTTGCCGGGGCCAGAGCTCGAGGACGGTGGCCTCGCTCTCTTCGCTCGCAGTTGTCTGCCAGGAAGAAGACCGGTAGCTGATGAGCCTCTCCCCCTCGGGCCGGGACAGGAAGCGCTCGAGCTGGCCCTGGGAGATCTGGAAGGCAAAGTCGAGCCCCTCGTCGTCCCACCCCAGGGCCAGCAAGGCTACGCGGGCAGCCGCCTCGACCGCGAGAGCGAGTCCGAGCCAGTCCACTCCAGTCAGGTCGTGCCCCCGGTTGTCGGCTCTCAGGCTCTCCACCAGCGGGGCGATGGCCTCCGGAACGCGATGGGGAGGCTTGGAAAGACCTCGGTGAAGGGAACGTGCCCATGCAGGCGGTGGGCCGGACAGATGTCTAGAAACCACATCCCGCCTCGCTCGTAGCCGCGCAGACAGGCCCGCACCTCGAGGCGGCGCAGGCCCTCCCAATCGGGCTCCTCGGAGAAGGCGAAAACGTTGTGGAAGGACCCCACGGCCGCCGGGTTCCCCCTCGCCTGGTGGAGTCCTGGCGGCAGGGTGCCGGGCGGGCAGCGCGAAAGCCCCGCCATGCAGGCAGAGCGCGGTTTTTCGGTGGACTACACCCATCGCCTTCGCTTTACTCGCCAGGCCAGGGAGTGTGTGCGCGAGCTGGTGGGCGAAGCGCGCTGCCTGGCCTTTGTCGATCAGGGCTTGCTGACGGCCCATCCCCAGCTGGCCCGAATGGAGCTTCCCGGCCTGGTCGAGGTGGTGCCCGTGCCCGGGGGCGAGTCGGTCAAGAACGACATGCGGTTGTTCGAGGAGGCCTGCCGGGCCATCGACCGGGCAGCCATCTGCCGCCATTCCTACGTGCTGGTCTGGGGAGGGGGAGCGGTGCTGGATGCGGTGGGATTCGCGGCCGCCTCCACTCACCGGGGGGTGCGCCTGATCCGTCTTCCCAGCACCACCCTGGCCCAGGCCGACTCGGGCGTGGGCGTGAAGTGCGGGCTGAACGCCTTCGGCAAGAAGAACCTGCTGGGCGCCTTCTACGTGCCCCACGCGGTGGTGTGCGACGAGACCTTGCTGGCCACGCTGAGCGACGAGCACTGGCGCTCAGGCTTCTCGGAAGTGGTCAAGGTCGCGCTCTTGCGCGATGCGTCTTTGTTCGAGGAGGTTGAGCGACGGGCCGACGAGGTGCGCGAGCGCGAGCTGGAGGCTGCGCTGCCGCTGATCCGCCGCTCGGCCGAGCTGCATCTTTCGCAGATCGTGGCCGGGGGGGATCCCTTCGAGCTGGGATCGGGGCGTCCGCTCGACTTCGGCCACTGGATCGCCCACCGGCTGGAGGTGCTGTCCGACTTCTCTCTCACCCACGGGCACGCCGTGTCGGTGGGGATGGCCGTGGATCTGGCCTACGGCGCCCGGCTGGGGGTGACCCCGCCCGCCCTGGCCGCCCGCGCCACCTCGGTGCTCGAGCGCCTGGGCCTTCCCCTGTGGCATCCCCGGCTGGCCCATCCCGGGCTGCTGCAGGGCCTGGAGGACTTTCGCCAGCATCTGGGAGGCAAGCTCTGCCTGCCGCTGATCGAGGAGCTGGGGCGCGAGACGACCGTGGACGAGGTCGATCGCGAGCTCTTGACCGAGTGCCTGGCGGTGCCGGCGTGAACGAGTCGGGGTGTCGCGTGAACGTGGTAGATGGGTCTTCCCGCAATGGCCATATCGGGGACGAGGGGGGCGCGTGAACGTGGTAGACGAGTCTTCCCGCAGCGGCCAGGTCGGGTTTGTGAACGTGGTAGACGAGTACTTCCTCGAGCACCGCGGCAAGCTGATCGACCTGGCCGCCTTTCTCGACCGGGTGGACCGCGCCGGGCAAGCCGACGACCGGCGGATCCAGGCCCTGCGAGGAGCGCTGCAGCTCTTGCTCGAGCCCGGTCCCGAGCGGGCCCGGCGCATCCTCGAGCTGCTCAGCGACCCCACCAGCGAGCCGGTGGATGAGGCCCGCGGCAGCGCCACCGGCGCCCCCTGAGCGGTATGGACTACATCGATCCCCACGTCCACATGGTCTCGCGCACCACCGACGACTACGAGCGGCTGGCCCGTTGCGGCTGTCGCGCGGTCAGCGAGCCGGCCTTCTGGTCGGGTTTCAACCGCGCCTCGGCCGAGGGCTTCCGCGACTACTTCCTCCAGCTGACCGAGTTCGAGCCCACCCGGGCCCGGCGTTACGGCATCCGGCACTACTGCTGGTTGTGCATCAACCCCAAGCAGGCCGAAGACCCGGGGTTGGCCCGCGAGGTGATGGCGCTGATCCCCGAGTACCTCGACCGTCCCAACGTCCTGGGAATCGGCGAGATCGGCCTCAACCGCAACAGTAAGAACGAGCTGGTGGTGCTGGAAGAGCAGATCGCCCTGGCCTTGCGCCATGATCAGCTGATCCTGGTGCACACCCCGCACCTTGAGGACAAGCTCAAGGGGACCAAGCTGATCCTGGACGCGCTCGACGACCAGGGGGTGCGGCCCGAGCGGGCCCTGATCGACCACGTTGAGGAGCACACCGTGCAGATGGTGCTCGAGCGCGGCTACTGGGCGGGGATGACGCTTTATCCCGATACCAAGTGCACCCCCCAGCGGGCAGTGGACATCCTGGAGGTTCACGGCACCGAGCGCCTCTGCCTCAACTCGGCCGGCGATTGGGGGCCGAGCGACCCACTGGCGGTACCGAAGGCGATGCAGGAGATGCGCCGACGAGAGCACCCGGTCGAGCGCCTGCGCCAGGTGTTCTACGCCAACCCGCACGCCTTTCTGAGCCAGAGCCCGAGGTTTCGGGCTTGAGGAGAGCGCCGAGACTAGCGGTCCAGCCGCAACCCCCCCTGTGGTGTCGGAGGGAACCTCCGCCACCACAAGATATTGTAGGCGGCTGGACCGCTAGCACAATCTGTTGGGCGTCGCGCAGCCGGAAAACCGTGTCAAGGGGGGTTCCGGCTGCGCTCCTACTAGAGGTCCAGCCGCAAACCCCCCTGTGGTGTCGGAGGGAGCCTCCGCCACCACAGGATATTGTAGGCGGCTGGACCTCTAGCACAATATGTTGGGGCGTCGCGCAGCCGGAGAACCGTGTCAAGGGGGTTTCCGGCTGCGCTCCTAGAGGCTTGAGGAGCGCTGCGACCAGCTTGTCGCCGAGCTCCGGGCCATCACCCGGCGGCTGGCGGAGGCTCGACAGAAACGACAGCCCTGGTAGAGGCTGTGCGGGCCAGGCGGATCCAGGTTCCTCCGAGGGTGCTCTGGCTGCCAGCACCGAGCCAGCCCTGAAAGGCGGGTTGCAGGCTTGAGGGTGCTGGGCTACTGCCTGAACCAGTTCCCCCCGGGACAGTTGTTGCAGGCCCTGGACATGCTCACCCCCGGAACGGGAGCAGGCCTCTGGATCAACCGCTCGCTGGCTCGTGAGTTGCAGGCGCCGGGGGCGCTTGAGGCTCTGCGCGACGAGCTGCACAAACGCGAGCTGATAGCCTATTCCTTGAATGCATTCCCGGCCGACGATTTCCATGGACCGGTGGTCAAGCACCGGGTCTACCATCCCGCCTGGGATCGCGTGGAGCGTCTGGAGTTCACCCTGGAAGTGGCCGAGTTGCTGGCTGGCCTTCTGCCCGACGGGGCCGAGGGGAGTCTCTCCACCCTTCCCGTGGGTTGGCCCGGCACGGTCGAGTTGGGCCAGGCTCGGGCTCACATGGCTCGGGCCGCAGAGGGGCTGCGCGAGCTTCACGAGCGCACCGGGCACCTGATCCACCTCGACCTCGAGCCCGAGCCGGGCTGCGTGCTCTCCACCAGCTCCGATCTGGTGGCCTTCTGGCAGGACCTGGACCGGGATTTCCTCAGGGTGTGCCACGACGTGTGCCACGCCGCCGTGATGGCCGAGGGCCAGGGGGAGGCTCTGGAGCGCTATCGGCGGGCCGGCATCCGGGTGGGCAAGGTGCAGATCTCCTCGGCCCTGCTCGTGCCCGACAGCCGTCTGGCGCGCCCTGCGCTGGAGAGACTGGCCCATGATCGCTACCTCCACCAGTGCCTGTATGAGCGGCGCCAGCTCTTTGCGGACCTGCCTGACTTTCTGCAACAGAACCTGCCCCCGGGCGAGTTACGGGTTCACTACCACGTGCCGGTCGACTTGCCCGAGCTCGAGCAAGGCGTCAAGACCACCTCGGAGGAGATCGCGACCTGCCTGGCGGCGCTCGATCCCGAGGTGGCCCATCTGGAGGTGGAGACCTACACCCGCATCCAGCCCGAGGCGGTTCTGCGCCGCGAGCTGGAGTGGGTCGCCGGCCTTCTTCAGGCCTCGGAGTCGGAGTCGAAGACGGCGGTCTCGCGCCCTTTGCGGTCGGACCGGAAGATCTGATAGAGCGCCAGCCCTACCAGCAGGGCGCACCCGGCCGTCGAGATCCAGGCCTCCTCGGCCCGGTAGGCGTCCAGAGCGTGCATCACTCGATGGCCCAGGGCCGCCAGTCCGGACAGGAGGGCGAAGATGCCCAGCCCGCGGTGCATGATGCCCGGCAAGAGGCCGGCCACAGCCAGGAACATGCCGGTCAGCACCACCATGAAGCCGACATCGTTGGTCTCCGGGTCGTAGACCAGGCCGAGCAGGGTGCCCAGCGCGGTCAGGGCCATCCAGCCCAGAATCGGCAGCAGACCCCCCCCGGTCTTCACGCCGTGATCGGCTCGCCAGCTGGCTCCGTCAGCGGCGTACTGGCGCACCTTCTGCACCACCTGCTCGAAGAGCTCCAGGGGGCAGTGCAGACGAAGGACGGTGTGCCAGCTATCCGCCAGCGCCACCACCTTCTCGTGAGGGTAGACCTTGACGCGATGGACGTTCTTCCAGGTGATGGTCACGGTTTCGCCGGCCTGAGCCAGCACGCTGGCCGCCAGGGCGCGCGTGCTGCCGGCCAGGATCGAGGCCACGACTGCGAACTCGCCCAGGGCGCGCTCGCGTGTGCCGGCCAGGAAGGCCGCTCCCTCGGGACCGACCTGGTAGAGCGCCTGGTAGCGGTTGCCGAAGAACAAGAGCGAGATCACCCCGATGAGAACGAAGAGCACTCCCAGCACCACGGCGAAGAGGGGAGCGACCTGGAGCAACATATCGGGCTCGCCGACCGCCAGGCCCATCAGGCCCATGACGGCGGAGAGAACGAGGATGATTCCGACGAAGAGCTTGGCCAGGTCCTTGAGGAAGAAGCGTCCCGTGAGCATGGGAACCGAGAGGCTCCAGACCAGGTCCTCGGTCATCTCGGGGGCCGGGTCGGGCTCACGGCCGTGGCCGCAGGCGGAGCAGAAGCGGTCGGTGGCTGCGAGCTGGTGACCGCAGGAAGGACAAGAACGCAGTAAGGGAGAGCCACAGTTGGGGCAGAACTGCCCGTCCCCTGCGCTCTGTTGGCAGCGGGGGCAGGTGGCCGTGGGTAGAGTCAACATGGAACTCACCTCCACCCTTGAGCCTGGCCCATTCGGGGCGGGAGAGAAATGATCTGGATCAGCCCAGGCGCCGGCGGAGCCAGGCTCCCAGAGCCAGACCGAAGACCAGGTGAGCGCTGGCGGTCAGGAAGAGAAAGCGGGCGTTGACGTGGAGCTGGAAGAAGGCAGCGTAGGGGGTGGCCAGCAGCAATCCCTCCACCACCAGCCCCCACACCACGGCTCCCCAGAAAGGGCTCGCGGGCCGCGCCCAGGGCAGCCCGCCGCGGCCCCAGGTGGCGGCCACCACGATCAGCTCCCAGAAAGGGCTCGCGGGCCGCGCCCAGGGCAGCCCCGTTGAGGAAGTGGTAGCTCCAGCCCAGGACGTGCACCAGCCAGACCGGCTCGTCGGCGCCCAGGAGCAGCTGGCCGAAGCGGGGGAAGACCTTGAACAGGGGCACTCTGGTGAGCACGAAGGACCTGGATCGGCGAGGGTGCAATGGCGGGAGTGCTGGCGGCGGCCGTTTCGACCTCTATCGCCTTCCGGTGGCCGGGTTGGAGAGTGTTCTCGGCTGCGCGCGATAGCGGGCCCAGAGGGCGATCAGGCCCAGGGTCCCGGGCAGCATGGCCCAGAGAGCGAAGCTCTGCATTTGCCACAGGCCGTAGAATTGGCCGAGCAAAGCGGCAAAGGAGAGACTGGCCAGGGTGAAGGTGAGGAGGCGGAGCATGTTTGACGTTTGTCCTGGCTGGCAGTGACCCCGGGGCCCAGCATGGTGGGCCGGAACCGCTGTCCGGAATACGTTCTCGAAATGGCGGGATGGGGCTGAAGGACGGTGTGCCCGCTATCCCGCCAGGCATGACCTGGCGTGACCACCCGCCAGACTGAGCCAGCACGCTGGTCGCCAGGGCCCCGAACTGCGCCGGGTGGCAAGGGTGGACCGACCTGCTCCTGATGGGCGCCCTCGAGAGGGCCGGGTGGAACGCGGTCAGCGACCTGTTCGAGGTGCGCCTCGCGCTGTGTGGCCGGTAAGGGTGGACCCCCTCCTGCTCGTGATGGGCCCCTCGGGAAGGCCAGCCGGCAAGGGTGGACCCCTACCTGCTCGTGCTGGGTGCCCTGGAGAGGGCCGGGTGGCCAGGGTGGACCCCCGACTGCTCGTGATGGGCCCCTCGGGAAGGCCGGCAAGGGTGCTCGTGATAGGCGCCCTCGAGAGGGCCGGGTGGCCAGGGTGGACCGCCTACTGCTCGTGATGGGCCCCTCGGGAAGGCCGGCAAGGGTGCTCGTGATAGGCGCCCTCGAGAAGGCCGGGTGGAACGGTCTCCGACCTGTTCGAGATGCGCCTCCCGCCGGGTGGCCGGCAAGGGTGGACCGCGGTCAGCGACCTGCTCGTGATGAGCGCCCTCGAGAGGGCCGGGTGGAACGCGGTCAGCGACCTGTTCGAGATGCGCCTCGCGCTGTGTGGCCGGTAAGGGTGGACCGCGGTCAGAGACCTGCTCGTGATGCGCGCCTCGCGCCGGGTGGCCGACCAACCTGGTGTACTCCCCGACTTGCTCGTGACGGGCGCCTCGCGCTGGGGGTCGGTATGGTGGACCCCCTCC